>Ga0364873_10245_pt1 | contig 31771 bp, 26 predicted proteins | sample ExccelAu500001D3_2_FD_206928 | JGI IMG/M metagenome (GOLD analysis project Ga0364873, IMG submission 206928) | Enriched cells from Trout Bog Lake Hypolimnion, Wisconsin, USA - BchlTB.Aug07.5000.01.D3 | ecosystem: Environmental > Aquatic > Freshwater > Lake > Hypolimnion/Profundal zone | place... | reverse complement strand
ATGCGAGCGATGCGGACGACTGCACGTGCCGCACCCACCACGACCTCGCGCCTCCTGAGACCATCAAGGACCTCTACACGTGGTATCAACCTCTTCAGCCCTACATCAAGAGCAGCGGCGTGTTTCTCGATCCGTCGGTGAACGACACACCGACCCTCTTCCCTTACCCAGTCACGCTTGCCAACTGGTCGACGTACCGAACCGACTATCTCATCAACGGCTTCTTCGCACACGGAGCAAACCTCGGCGCTTTCTCCCGCCCCTCGGAGCAGATCATTATTGCGGAGAGGCATGCAGGGATCGCCTTCTTCGACTATCACCCATGGCCCTCCGCACCTGACGACAACTGGGAGCGCGGATACCTGGACGGGTCAGGCTATCAGATCGGAGACGCCAACAGCGACTCTCAGATTCCAGACCCATTGAACACCGGCAGGCATATTGGTGGGAACAACTACTCTTTCATCGATGGCCACGCGAAGTGGTTCAAGTTCACTCAAACTCTCGATAAAACGATGAGTGCGACGTTCGTTCACAACTGGGGCATGCATAACATCGACAACTTGCCATCCAACGAGTAGGAAACCACAATGCCCTTTGATCCTCCAAGTTGGAGACAATCGAAAGCAATAGCAGTAGTGCTTGTTTCCGTGATCGCGGTGGCTGTCGTCTGTCTTTCGGCTTACTGCCTACGCTCGATCCTGCCGTCAGGATCGACCAAGTCTGAGGCAACGCAAATGAAGCTGGGAGTCCGCTCCAAACTCAATCGTGCGTCACCGCCATAGCGGTGGCGCACGGAGATATACTCGACCGATGTTTGAGGCCGTGCTGTTCGATCTGGACGGCACCCTAATCCAGTTTTCCGCGTGCTATGCAGATTTCATGCGAGACATGGCAACGATGTGGGGAATCACCGATGCTGCGGACCCATTCTTCGACCATTACGGGACCGCGATTCTGGCGGAAGGCGCCGTAACTTTCAGGTCTTCGATTGAATTTGCCCTTGCTGCAACTGGCCGCAAACCGTCCCGCGACTTTAATGATCAGTGCCGGGATGCGGTCCGCGGATATGCCGGCGGAATTGCGGTCCTTCCCGGCACATTGGAACTGCTTGCCAGCCTGATTGAAACGTAGGTTCAGATACGACGCTCTCCAATGCAAAAAGGACCGGTCCACGGTAAATCGATGCCTTACCTTCTGCTTCCCGTTGACCCATCCAAAATCGAATGGACATATCCAAGTCGATCGAAACGACATCTCCCGTACGCCATTTCCGGTCGAGGATTGCGTAGGAGCCTGGTTTACACGGCTTAACCTGCCCATTCACCGAAAGCGAAGTCGCCTTGGACCACTGTGGAATTCGGAGCTTGAGGGCGAACTGGACCGGTTTTGTAGGCGATACCTTCAACTCGATATGTCCCGATTGGGGATAGTTCGTATTCTGCGCGAGGGTTACTGTACTTCCCTTGACAACTGCCTTTATGGTCGAAGGTCCATACAAGTTGAGGATCAGTGCCCCTTCCTGTTTCATCAAGGCCCAGTCTGAGATCATCCCGATCCCCCGAGGCGCATTCACGCTGCAGCAATTGAGTTGCTCACTTCCTTTGCGGATCTGGAACGAGATATCTTCCGTGCTCGGAATTCGAACACCGTCCATTGGCGTGTTATAGGTCGACCATGTGCAGTCGGATGAGAACATTCCGATTGATTGATTCAGCGTACTAAGCTCCAACTCGTCGGCTACCGTTGAATCGCCGGTCAGTTTGAGCATCTCGACGCTCAAGGCCATCCAGGCGATCGTGCATCAAGTCTCGATTGGTCTTGGATCGTATGGATCTCCTTGCGCCTGTTCACCCGAAGAGAAACCGCCGTTGTTATGACGGTCAAGCCGCTCGATGCTGTCCCACACCCGAATGAATGCCTTTCTGTAGTCGGTATTACCGGTGATCCAAAAAAGTTCTGCCAACCCCATAATGCTATGGAGGCTCTCCCAACGAGGACCTTGATTCGGAAGCTCGAAAAACTCTTTACCGGACAATGCCAAACGCACGTAGTCCCCTGCGCCATCGGACGCAAAGTCGCTAACGATCCTCTGGGCTAGGTCTAGGTACCGCTTCTCCCCTGTCTTTCGGAACAGGATGGCAAGGGAATGAACCACAGCCTGGTTCATTCCTGGATTTCGCACTGAAGATACAGGGGCGCCATTAGCCGAGAACCGTTCACACAGAAGATCGCCGATCTTCGCAGCGCAGGCACTTGCCTTTGGGTCTCCGACCGCTTCGTCCCAACGAAGCAATCCGATCATGGCGTGATAGTGTCCCCACACGTCCCACGAATCCCCCTCGCTGCCACCAATATTCGGCGCAGTTGCCGTCAATCGGAACCGCTTCGGGAACGGCCCCAAGTAACCTTCTGGAGTCTGATATGAAATGAACTGCCGGACGAATTGGGAGATCTGCTTCTTCAATAGTGGGTCGTGTGTCAACGCATAGACCGCGGTCGCTGAAGTCAGATACTTCCCTGCAAACTCTCCGGACCAAGGTAGAAGATCGCGAGGCGGTAATGCCTCGCGAGTGTCGAACATCTCCAGAATCGCGGGGTTTTTACTTGGGGCAACGAGCAACCAGTTCCGAGTGATCTGGGCGAGGCGATTTCCCAAATACCCGCCGAGTGTGATCGATGGGCAAGCATTCGACATAGCTGGCAGAACCGCCAAGGAGACCTGTTTTCGTGTAGCGACGGTCATTAGGAGAAGGGACGCAGAGCAGATTATCATCGACATTTCCGGTGCTCCTAGATTCTGGTCTGTATATTCCTACTACTTTGGGAATCGATTAACTAGGTCTTCCGCAATGACTATAAGCTCCAGTTGTGATAGCATGACCTAAACAAATTCGGCAATCCGCACCATCCTCGTCGGGTTGACATAAACACCAATGCATATACACTCGAATTTCATGCCACCTGCGGGCGCCGTTGCCAAAGCATCTCGCCTGCTTATCGCTTTTGTTTCTGTCGTTTTGCTGTCCGCACTGGGCCAAGCCCAAACGGTATCCAAATTGGCCCTTTCGCCAACATCCGTTACTGGAGGAACGTCGGTGAAAGGAACGGTGACCCTGTCCAAGAAGGCAATTGGAGACGGTGCGTCGATCTCCCTGACCTCCACTAGCTCCGCCGTTTCTCTTCCGCAGGGTGTGTTCGTTCCTTCAAACCAGACAACTGCGACGTTCACGATTACCACGCTAGCGGTCCAAGCCAACACGACCGCGACGATTAAGGCAAGCCTCGGTAATAGCACCGTCTCGGCTGTATTGACCTTGAAGGCGCCATCTCTAAGTTCGCTTGCGATCGTTCCCACGACTGTAAACGGCGGATCTTCGGCAAGCGGAAAGGTCACTATCTCTTCGGCCGCGCCGGCGTCAGGAATGACGGTCAAGCTCGCCAGCAATCAGACATCCGTGCATGTCCCAACATCGATCACGATAGAAGCTGGAGCGACTTCCGGCTCGTTCGATATCGGTACACAAGCGGTGTCTACGAAGACATCGGCAAAGGTCACCGCAAGCATTGGAACCACTTCCATCGGTTCGACGCTGACCGTAAATCCGACCTCGATTTCCGGAGTGACCGTGAACCCTGCAACAGTCGCAGGTGGAGGATCCTCGACGGGCGTAGTGACCTTGAGCGGGGCAGCGCCGACCGGCGGATTTAGCGTTGGTCTGACCAGTAGCTCGACTTCGGCAACGGTACCTGCCACGGTGACCATTCCCGCCGGCGCGACATCGTCTAGTTTTTCGATTACCACAAAGGCTGTCACTTCTCAGACTGTCGCAAAGATCACAGCGAAGCTGGGCACGGTTTCAGTCAATACTTCCCTGACAATTACCACTGCTCCCAAGTTCACTGGGTCCTTCGTGGGCTCATTTTTTTCTCAATCGGGAGCGATCGGAACCGCGTCCGTCACGATCACAGCCGCGGGCGCGCTATCGGGTTCGGCAGTGAACTATTTTAGCGGCACTCCGGAAACCGTTCAACTGACGGGAACCGTATCCAGCACGGGCCAAGCAACGATCACCTCGACTTCTGGCAATCAGACAGACACGAGCACAGGCCTGTTCACGTTTAACGATGCCGGCGATCTGGTTGGAACCGTAACTTCGACTGCGGTCGGCAATCAATCAAGCACGACGATCACGCTCAACTCTACGGGTCGCCCACTTGAATACGCGGGAAGCTATTCAGGTACGGCAACGGATTCTCAGGGCGGAACAACGGCGATCAGTAACTTTACGATCACCAATGCTGGCGCAGTTACCGCAACCGCCACCGGTACTTCCAGTGTGACCGGCACCATCACACCATCCGGAGTCGCAACGCTAACAGTGGTCCAAAGCAACCAAGTGACCGAAACCGTTACCGTCTACTTTGCCTATGCGGACTCAGGACTCCTTGTCGGGTACGTCTATCACGGGCAGGGCGACACCACGACCTTTTCGCTGACAAAGTCGTTCGCCGGCTTTTTCCAGGTTCCAATGTCTAACGGCCCGACGGTGTTGTTTGCAGTATCGGATACCGGAACCGTCACTGGGTCGTCTGAAGACCCAATGAATCCATTCTTGTTGACAGGCACCATCTCGTCGACCGGAGTCGTCGCCGTTACGGCAACGCCGACAGGTTCAGGGAGCGGAAACGGTACCGCAACGCTGACCGGGTCGTTCTCGGCGATCTTGGGTGGATTCACTGGCAGCGGAATAATCAACGTTAAGAACGGAAACAACGGCGATTGGTCGGCGACGGGATTACCCTCAAATGGCCGAACGTTTGTTGGGTCCTATTCTGTGACAGTCAGGAACGGCCCAACCTTCAACTTCAAGGTGAATTCGGCCGGAACAATCTCCGGTACGGCTTCAGGAGTTACGATCACAGGTGCAATCCTGTCAAACGGAACTCTTGTCATCTTCTCGACGCCGACAGGCGCCGGTTCTGGAACGGCAACGGCGACCTATCTCGGATCCTTCGTGAGAGCTGGAACCACCTTTACGGGTGCGGGAGCGTTTACGGATCTTGCGGGTAATGCCGGTAGTTGGACGGGGACGGGAACCGCAGGTTAGTCGTAGAACTGAAGGTGGGTGAAACGTTTCGAGCCTTGCGATCTCGGAACTATCGCCTCTTCTTTATCGGCCAGACGCTCTCTCTAACTGGGACCTGGATGCAGACGGTAGCCATGAGTTGGCTTGTCTACCGTCTGACCGGGTCCAAAGTTATGCTCGGCACCGTGGCACTATCGTCACAGATCCCGATGTTCTTTACGGCGCCCTATGCCGGCGTCATTACCGATCGTCTTGATCGGCAGAAGATTCTCGTCGTCACTCAAGTGCTTTCGCTTGTTCAGGCGGCTATTTTGAGCGCGCTCGTACTAGCTCACGCGATCCAAGCCTGGCATGTAATCGTCCTAAGCGCGTTTATCGGAATCGTCAACGCGTTCGACATGCCAACGCGGCAAGCATTCGTTCCCGGGCTAGTTGAAGATCGTAAGGATCTATCGAATGTTATTGCGCTCAATTCGACGCAGTTTAACTTGGCCCGTCTTATCGGTCCCGTCGTGGCCGGATTGGCAATCCAAATTGTCGGAGAAGGCATGTGCTTTCTTCTCAACGCCGTCAGTTTCTTGGCTGTGATCTGGGCACTCGTCTTGATTCGATTGCCGAAGCATCGCCCGTTAGTGAGTGCGGCGAACCCGGTTTCCGAAATGGTCGCAGGGGCTCGTTATGCATGGCAACTCCAACCTATTCGTGCATTGTTGGGTCTCATGACCGTCATCAGTTTCTCAAGCGGATCGTTGCAGCAAGTGTTCATGCCCGTCTACGCGAAAGAGGTCTATCACGGCAATTCGGGAACCCTTGGGACCATGTATGCGACGGTTGCCGTTGGCGCATTGATCGCAGCCTACATGTTGGCGAGGAGAACAAGCGTAAGGGGGCTTGGTCGGTGGATCATCATCGCGGCGAGTATTACTTCGATATCGCTGGGAGTTTTCGGTTTCACTTCAAACATCTGGTTCGGCTTACCGGTCCTCGTATTCATGGGATTCGGAATGATGAAGCACATGGGGTCGACCAACACGATGCTTCAGACGATTGTTGACGACCACATGCGCGGCCGCGTTATGTCGTTCTATGCGATGGCAATGGTCGGTTCGATGCCAATCGGCAGTTTTGTTTCTGGACTCTTGGCCGCATGGATCGGATCCGCGGAGACACTCCTCGTATTTAGCCTCATCAGCATCGCCGCAACGCTTTGGTTCCTAAGGTCGTTTCCGAGATTCCGTCGCGAACTTGGGCCAATCTATGAGCGTAAAGGCGTACCTCTCGCGGGATCCTAAAGAATCAACGCCGTTTGATTCGAAACACGATCGTGCCGGATGGAATCGAGATGTTCCCGTCAGATGCGATCAGCGTTCCAGTTTTCAGGTCGAAAAACGTGTTGCACGTCATTGTCGAAGGGTTGCTCACCCCGGAACCGGCCTTGTCTCCAAACCGAACCGTCAAATTTAGCGATACCGACATGCCGCCACCTCGTTCCTTTTGGAATGCTCCCGCTCCGCCCACACGAATTGAACTGTCGAACTCAGTATCTGGAACCGTAAAGTTCGTTCCCGGTCTGAGCGGCTCCTTCGGTAGATACCAAGCAAGGAAAGGCATCATGAACATGCTTGTTTGGCCGCCAAGTACAAGATCAAGGGGAAATCCAGAGGATATAAACCTAAGCGGCGCCGCTCCAAAAGTCTTCTGAACCGGAGCTTCCCTACCGTCGAAACTCGATTTGAGGTTGAGAAACGTCGCTTCAACCTTTACGTCGGGAACCTTGTCTTCGACGTGCTCGACAGCCATCTTCATTTCGTAGTCGTAATGAGCCTTTCCCTGGTCCCCGTCCCAATCTAAGATCACAGAGTATCGATCGATCTGATGGCGCTTGAAGACGCGTTGGATCGGCGGCGAGCCTTGGTCGGCCTGGCTGGGAGACCTCCAGAGCGCAAGAATTGGTAGGAGTATCACTTTCAAGTCTGGGACGGGCTGGAGGACCTATTCGGTTTGACTCCCGCCGTGCCTCATCTAAAAACCTTACCGATCAGTTTCTGGTGCCTCATCTAAAAAGCTGACCGTATTTGTTAGGCCTCCGAGTTCTGCTTTGACTCTGAGAAGGTCCTTTCTTAGTTGGACGGGATTGAGTGCCAGGTAAGTCTCTTCGAGTTGCTTGGTGGTTTCTTCGCTGAGAGTTCCTGTGCTTAGGAGACGTCGATAGGGTGTCATTGGCTTTTGCTTTCCCTTGGCGCTTGGTTCAAAGTAGTTGACCAGGTATTTGAGGAGGCTGTATAGACGTGTGAGGAGCTTGAAATGCTCATTGGTTTGGTAGCGTGCGTACCCGGCGTGTTTTCGTACGATTGCTCCGTTCTTTTGCTCGATGCGGCATTGATCGTTCTTATGGTAGGGACGGCAGCGGGTGAGTTGAATTCCTTTTTCTCGGCAGTAGTTGGCCAGATGCCAGTTGATGAACTCGGAACCGTTGTCGGAGTCCAGGCCAAGGATCTTAAATGGAAGGCTGTTGCCGATGCTATCGAGCGCCGTTGTCGTTTCCTTTTGTCCCTTGGTTCGAAGGGGACGGAACTCGCTCCATCCTGTTGCGACGTCCGTGTACCCGACGGTGTGAAAGAACTCGCCCTCATAGCGCTCGGCACAATGCGCAACACAATCGATTTCTCCGAATCCCGGACGTGCGTCGTCCCAGCCGTTGGATAAACGAATCGCCACCTGACTCTTGAGCAGGCTTCCCGGCCGAGTTGAGACCAGGCCTCGACCCCGAATCTGTCGATGGCTTCTGAGCAGCCGGTCGATCGTGGCCGCGCTCATCGTCAGAAGTTTGCTTCGAGTCGGTTCTGGCAGAACCAACTCGCCGTGCCGTTCTAACACCTGGACGAACTCCCCCATGAAAGGAGCCAGACGCTTGCCGGCCATGTAATCCGAGAGCCGCCAGACCTTGACCAAGGCTGCCTCCTCATTGGGGCCGTAAAGACGTTTGCGCCGACGCTTGGACCGTTTGGGTGGAACCAGCGGAGCCGATAGCTTGCAAACCGCGTACTTACGGTGCCAGCCCGTCGCCGCACAGATGGCATCAAGAATCCGAGTCTTACTTCGCCGATCCGCTGAACCGTACTCAGCGTGGTAGTGAGTCAAAAGCTCACGCTTGGCCGACATGCTCAACATACACCTCCCATGCTCGCGCTTGGGTCAGGTTTTTATGTGAGGCATCCGCTTCCTCTTCGGTTAGATATTAAGTGAGGCAGAGCGACTCCTTGCCCAACTCGCTTCAACCGATGTAAACTATGGCCACGGCGCATTTTGCGACCGAATTTGACCCAGGAGGAAAGTGAGAATGATGACACCTATTGCCAATACCACCCTCGCGCCTGCCTGCGGTACCCCTGATCGGATTTAGCCCGATACTTACGGCAACTGCTTGACAGGCGTATCTCCACGCCGTCTTTGCATGTGCGCCAATTTGCGTGCATGCCCTGTTCGATACGTTCCAGGTCATGCAGAAAGAACAACAAAAGCTTTTCAACGAACGCCTTTCAATGCTCGAAGAGAACGAGCGCAGAAAGCTCTATAAGCGCGCATCAATGGTGCGCAAACTCAGTCAGACCCGCCGGAAGCCCCAGGAAGACGAGAACATTAAGCGAGCGAAGTCTCTCGACGAAATCGTATTTCAGCTTCTTTTACAGGAGGAAAACGAAGCGGCGTCAGGCCCAGCAACCGGTCACGGTGTCGTCGTGTGGCTTGGCTCCAAGACTTGCCAAGTGCGGTCCGAAGGCAATATCGTCGACTGCGCGCTGTCGCGATTGCAGTCGGTCGCTGTCGGCGACCGCGTGTCCTTTCGTCCCCATGGCGACTCTCACGCCGTTCTGGCGGTTTACCCACGGACAACCGTGCTCTCTCGTCCCGACGTCGATAACGGCAACGTCGAACGCGTCATCGCCGCAAACGTCGACATCGTGGTTGTGGTGGTATCCGTCGTTGCTCCGCCTTTACACGCCCGCATAATCGACCGGTACATGGTTGCCATCCAAAGGGGCGGGGCCAAGATGCTGCTTGCAGTCAACAAAACCGACCTACTCGATGAATCGACGCGAGAAACCGAACTCGCCAAACTCGATCCATACAGAAGTTGCATGTCGATGCTTCTCTGCTCGACGACTGACATGACAGGAATCTCCGATCTTCGCGAGATGCTCAAGGGGCAGACATGTGCGTTCGTCGGCCATTCCGGGGTCGGCAAATCTTCACTGATCAACGCCTTCCAACCAAGTCTCTCGATTCTCACTGGATCGGTTTCAGAAGGGTACGGAAGGGGAACGCACACGACGACGGCATCGACTCTTCATGAATTGCCATGCGGAACCAGGCTTATCGACACCCCCGGTGTAAGGAGCTTCGGGCTATGGGACATCGATGCAAAGGGCCTCGCATGGTATTTCCCCGAGTTCGAAGACTTCCGCCCGAACTGCAAGTTTCGAGATTGCAATCACACTCACGAACCCCAATGTGGGGTCAAACAGGCAGTTGTAAGAGGGGATTTATCGCAGGCTCGTTATGACTCATATTTGAGGATTCTTACTTTGCTCTAACTTAATAGGGCTAAAATTTTCTCGGAGTAGCTCGGGAGATCCAACTATGAAGAAATTCACCCTCGCAATTATCGTAGCGCTAGCGGCGTCGCTAGCCGTAGCACAAGGCCCTGGTGGAAGACCGGGTGGCCCTCCAGGGGGACCTGGTGGCCAAGGCGGCCCTGGCGGCCGCGGACGCATGGACCCTAAGGCTCAGCTAGACATGCTGACCAAGATGCTTTCGCTGACCCCAGCCCAGGTTAAGCAGGTATCCGCATTGCAGGCTTCTCGAAAGGCCGATATGGACAAGTTGCGCGCCGCCCCCGGCGACCGCAAGTCGAAAGGTCCTCAGATGATGAAGCTGCGAGACGCGTTTAATGCCAGCCTCAAGAAGATTCTCAAGAAGGATCAGATGGCCAAATTCGAGAAGATGCAGGCCGAAATGCGAGCCCGACGTGGTGGCCCCGGTGGTCCCGGCGGTCCTGGAGGCCCTGGCGGTCGTCCCGGCGGCCCTGGCGGTCCCGGTGGTCCCCCGAAAGCCGGCGGAATTTAGTCCCTCTTAAAAAAGCCTCAGGCAACAGCCTGGGGCTTTACTTTGTCCAAATTCCCAGTTCGCTCGTTCCCTAGCTCCTTAACTCCCCGTGTTTCCGGCGCATGGTGATTTCCAACTGCTTCATCAATTCGTAGTTCGTCCAGTCGAGACTGACAGGGGTGATGCTCACGAACCCCTCGTCCACGGCCTGAACATCGGTGCCCGGCTGATTCGGTTCCATGACGACAACGCCGCCCTGCCAGTAATAGGGGCGACCCCAAGGATCGCTTCGGACTTCAACGCGATCTTGGTAGACACGCTGCCCCATCTGAGTGACTCGATGCCCTCGAAGTTCTGGAAAGGCAATCGAAGGGATGTTCACGTTAAGGAAGGACAACCTTCCAACAGGTGCGTTAACAAGCATTTCCCAGTTCTGCTCCAGCCATGCTGAACCAGTTTCGTAGTGGATCGGGGCGCCGCTAACGAATAGAGCCATGCTGACCGCAATGCTGCGAATACCGTTGATTGTGCCTTCCATCGCACCAGCAGCCGTCCCACTATAGGTAATGTCAAACCCGAGGTTCGGACCGTTGTTAATTCCGCTAAGTACCAAATCGCAACCATCCGGCCATGCAACAGTCAATCCCACGTTGACACAATCCACCGGAACTCCATTGACCTCTAGCGCCTCATGGCCCAGCCAGGGAAACTCAACGGCCCTAAGAGGATCGCGCATCGTCATCGAATGTCCACAGGCCGATCGCTCGCGATCTGGGGCCACAATTTTGACTTCGCCGAACTTTTCGGCGACCTTAACCAATGCTTCAAGGCCGGGAGCACGTATTCCGTCGTCGTTCGTTATCAAGATGCGCATACTCCACCCTAGCGTACCTACACGCTTTCCCCGGTACGATTAGGAATAACGGTTAAGTCGTAATGACGCCAAGCTGTAGATCAGGAACGAAAATGTCTCAAACGTCGACACTAACCTTCCTGTTCACAGACATCGAAGGTAGTACACGCCTCTGGGATAGCCAGCCCGAATTGATGCGCACGTCGTTGGCCCGACACGACGCAATTATGCGAAGGGCCATCGAGGACGGTGGGGGCCATGTCTTTAAGACGGTCGGCGACGCTTTCTGCGCGGTCTTCGTAAAGCCGTCGGGTGCGATCAAGGCGGCATTGCAAGCACAACTGGAGTTGTCGGCTGAAACGTGGGGCGGAATGGACCCGATTCGAGTCCGGATGGCGATCCACACCGGAGAGGCCGAAGTTCGAGACGACGACTATTTCGGTCCACCCTTGAACCGAGTTTCGCGAATGCTGACGCTTGGTCAAGGCGGTCAAACGCTGCTATCTCTGACCACCTATAACCTGATTCAAGGCACAACCGACGAATCCGTTGAGTTCAGGGACTTGGGAGAGCATCGCCTAAAGGATCTCCAGCGGCCGGAGCACGTTTTTCAGTTGGTCCACTCCGCCCTCCAGGACAGCTTTAAACCGTTGCGATCGCTTGATACGCTGCCTCACAACCTTCCCCTCCAAGTGACTTCGTTCGTCGGCCGAGAGCGTGAACTTCGAGAGATAAAACGGCACTTGGCATCTGCTCGACTTCTGACCTTGACCGGCTCCGGAGGAACTGGCAAGACGCGACTCGGCCTACAAGCAGCCGTCGACCTGCTGGACGCTTCGGGCGACGGTTCGTGGTTCGTTGAGTTTGCGGCGATCACAGACCCTGCCCTCGTGCCCCAAACAGTCGCCAGCACCTTGGGAATTCGCGAAGAACCGGGCCGTCGGTTGATGGAAACTCTAATCGAGTACCTGAAGTCCAGACGGATGCTGCTGATGCTCGACAACGCCGAACATCTTCTGAATGCTGTTGCCGGGCTTGCCGACCAGATTCTGCGGCATTGTCCGAACGTCCAGATTCTCGCGACCAGCCGCGAAGCACTGGCCGTCAACGGCGAGCAGACATTCCGCGTTCCGTCCATGTCGATGCCGGATCCTGCCCGTCGATATACGAGGGAGGCCCTTGTCGAATTCGAGGCTGTGCGCCTATTCGTAGATCGTGCCACTCTCTCCCAACCGACTTTCGAAGTTACGAACCACAACGCCGGGGCAATTGCCCAACTATGCCACCGGCTTGACGGAATTCCAATGGCGATCGAATTGGCCGCAGCGCGGGTCCGGGCTCTCCCTGTTGAACGGATCGCCGAGCGCCTAGACGATCGATTCAGGCTGCTGACAGGGGGCGCAAGGACGGCCCTACCACGCCAACAGACGCTAAGGGCGATGATCGACTGGAGCTACGACCTCCTCACAACCAAGGAAAAAACCCTTCTGAGGCGCCTGTCCGTGTTTTCGGGCGGCTGGAGCCTCGATGCCGCCGAGAAGATCTGTGCTGGCGTTGGAGACGCCCTGGAACAGTGGGAGATTCTCGACCTCCTTCAGTCTCTGGTTGACAAGTCTTTGGCGGTTTACGACGACACCGTTCAGCGCTACAGGATTACGGAAACGGTCAGAGCCTATGGCCGCGACGCGCTTGAGGATCTGCACGAAGCTTTCGCCTTGAGAACTCGCCATCTGGAGCATTTTCAAGAGCTGGCGGAAACGACAGAGGCGCTCATACTTGGGCCAAAAGCGGTTGAAGCACTCGCGACATTCGATATCGAGCAGAAGAACTTACGCGCAGCCATCGATTGGGGACTAGACGCCGGGGATCCGATTCAAGCACTGCGGTTGGCCAACGCCCTGCTTCAGTTCTTCCAAATCCGGGGTGAATATACCGAAGCCAGTTCAATCTACAAGGCGCTGCTTGAAAAGGTATCGATGGATGCCAAGCCCGAGCGAGCCGTCGCACTGGGTGGACTGGGAATCCTTGGCTTCCGCTTGACCGATTTTCCAACCGCGCGTGAGCAGCTTCACCAAGCGCTCGCTTTGTTCCAAGAGCTGAGAGACGAATTTGGCGCAGCCAAAGTAGTCAATACCCTTGGCGTCATCGCCTTGTTACTCGGTGACTTCGCGGAGGCAGCTTCTTGGTTCGACAAGGCGCTTCCCGTATTCAAGAGTTACGGCGATCCGGTTCGGTTGGCGATCCTCTACAACAACCTCGCTATTCTGGCGATCCACTACGAGAAAGACCTTGTTCAAGCACGGGACTACTACAATGAGGCCCTCGCCCTAAACCGCCAGGTGGGTAACCGGACCTTCCAGGCCGGAAACCTATCCAATCTGGCTGACATCTACATCAAAGAGGGCGACCCGGAAATGGCACGCACATTGGCGCGCGAAGCTTGCGAAATGCACTTGGAGCTCGGCGACTTGCCGAATCTGCAAGATACGTTTGCAAATCTCGGCCAAGCTGAACTCGCCCTCGGGCGGCCCCGAATCGCGGCAATGCTCATTGCCACGAAAGAAGCGGCGATGGAGCAACTCGGAGATCAAGTCGCTCCTTACATCCTCGAAGAGTACAGCGAACAAGTATCGGCAATGCGTGCTGCCCTGGGCGATGCCGAGTTCGAGGCGATAACTGCCAAAGGCAGGTTGATGACGCTCGAAGAAGCGTACCGAGCATCGCTAGAAGATGAACCGCAGGATGACGAGTCTAACTCTCAGCAAGTAGATTCGCCATCCTGAGCTTAGGGCTATTGATCGTGGCAACTGGCGAGACACGAATTCAAAGCACGAGAGGCCGCATCCTTTGCAGCTTGTGCAAGGGCCGCACATAGTGCGGTTCCAATGAACCCTGTGTCGAGAGCACATTCGGCTGCTGCCGCGGCGATCAATCCAATCGCGGCATAGTACGCCGCGTAGCAAGCGATTGTGCACGCGCTGCTATCACCGAATTGAATCAACGATAGATACTCTGGGAGCATCATCCGTTGAATCGGGCTCATAGGAGTCGAAGCGGTAATGACTGGCACCTTTGAACCAGCCGAAACTGGGAATTGGGACAGCATGATCAACGTTGGATTCTGTCCCTGAGTTGGATTGGCGTAAGCCCTTTCGAGCTTGAAGTTTAGGTCTGCGAGAACTTGATCGACGGTCATGTTCAGCTTGATCGACGCCAAACTAGGATCGTTATTGACCGTAGCAAAGGCGCTCGCGAAGCTAGGATAATCGGTGGCAGGTTCATTGAGCTGCAACTCCTCATATGCTTGTTGAACATCCGAAGGCAGCGCAAACGTCGTAGTCGATCCGGTCTTCACTGGCACTTTTCCGAAGCCAGCCGAGATCGCCACTTCATCGAACGCCTGGTGCATGGCGCCCGGCGTGGTCGCCGAGGAAACTGCCGAAGAAGCTTCAAACGGCGAATAGGTTTTGGACAAACCGTTGCTCCCTCCGCAAGCGACAAGCATTGAGCACTCGGCCACGACGCAAACCGAGACAAAGAACGGCATTATCAGTTCCCTCCTGAACAGCTTCATAGGCAACTTCCCCTTTTTGATGCACGACTGGCCATATTGACCATCGAACCGACGGTGAGGCGACGATAACAAGTCTGATTCATCACGATCTCCTTTGAGCCATTGCGGGAACACTCGCTTGGCTCCGGCATTTCTTCGAATGAGCACAAACCAAAGTCAGACCGAATGGCGGTCAGATGTCACCGATTAATCGATAACAATGCTATCGACTATCCAAACACATCCTCTCAAATGTAAGCCACTATCGTTTGGTTACCCCTGAAGGTGTACCCAGGGTATTGATATAGCCAAATCTGCTCGCAGCTACTCCTATCAGATGTATCCAACAACCTCGCGATTCTTTCGCTTAGTTCATTCGAAGTGCCGGATTATATGGTTCACGAAGATTGAAATATAGTACTATGACGCATTTATTCAGACCAAGTACCTATGCGAGGCACAACCCATTAAAGTCTCCCATCGCTCGGCCGTTCTGGCGCCAACGTGCCAATTCAAGGCTGCATCCAGACTGATTCCTCCAAGATGATCCGGGCAGTTTTCGGGTAAGGGTCATAGTACCTATATCTCCTTTTGTCCATGAGGATAGGGACCCAATTATTCCGTGTTTCTACAAGAATTTCATCGCTTTACGACAAATTCGCCAATCATCACATCGATTACCTTGCGGGCAATTCATGCTGCCATCGAAAGAAGATTCGTTCAAATATGAGAAATGAATTATGGAACTTGGACTTCTCAAACGTCCAAGTGTTTCCGTAGCAATCGCGACGCCGGTTGACTCATGAACCTCTCCTACTTGAATTCCCGTGAGGAACGAACACTTGAGGAGGTATTTCATCAGTGCTTGGCTTTTTATGTCTTATGATCGCGGATCAAATCAGCCCACAGAGCTCACCGTCTTTCCCGACGGGTGGGGCTTACTCCGGAATGTTCCTATTACCTACCACGGCTGTTACGCCGGAAGGAGAGATCGCCTTTTCCTTCGCAAACGGGGAGTTGGTGCAAGAGACGATTCATGGATACCGTCGGCTAGACCCCAGAGGTTCAAGTTACAACGCCACCTTGGGGTTCCTTCCGGGACTCGAACTTGGGGTCTCGTTTAACACTCCTTCCCTCTTCAACGGAATCATCGACGATCGTGCCGTCGCGGCCAAATACCGACTGCTCTCGGAGCCAAATGCACCAATCTCCCTTGCAATCGGCTCAACTGACGTTCAAGGCACAAGGTTAAGGGCAACCGACTATGCGGTCGCAGGAAAGCACTTTGGAAATCTAGACATCTATGCCGGATACGCCAGGGGGCTACGGGCCGGAGAGATGGGTGGCGGCAGCCTGAATATCGCACGTAATTTGCAGATCGCGGCAGAACGCGATGGAAATGAGTCGCTTATCGGCCTGCGATCGCAGCTAGGACGTAGGGTAGCAATCTCTGGAGCGCTTGACGAAAACAAACGACCATTTGCTGGGATATCCTACGCGGTCCCGATTGCTAGCCCTTCGCGGAGCGAAGCGACAGACGGTGAGAAAGGCGATGGAACGGACGCCCTTGTCCGACGAATAGTCCCCCTTTGTGGAGGTACTGCAGAAGTGCATGAGTACAACAAGAGGCTTATCGTTCGGTACGAAGACGTTCAAGCTCGTGACCCGGTCCGGACGTTTGCGATGGTGCTTCGGCTGTGCCTGAGATATGCAACCGATAGTACGAACCAACTCACCGTAACCGTTTCGCGATTCGGCAGAGATATGGTCACTCTGTCTGGGCCAATTCGCGACATCTACGCCTATGTTCACGGTTGGTCGACAATCGATCGTTTCTTCAAGTCCGTTTCACTCATCGACGGATCGCCGAATGACGGTGAATCGGAACAGGGTCCGTCGTCTGAGGCTGGCGAAAACCCCGGAGTGCAAATCACGCTTGCGCCATCAATCGGTTACCGCCTCGGAATCCAGAACGAACTGCCAAACCAAGAGTGGATCACCGCCAAGGCGGTCGCACCCCTTCCGTTGGATCTCATAGCAGTTGCCTCGAAGGATATCGACATCAACAACAATCTGCAATCTGCCTCTAGAGGGGCAGGCTCCAATGTAGGGCTCTACCGCACCGACCTCTTGGATCGACAAACGCGAACCATGGTCGGCATTGACAAATATGGGCTCGGGCCCTGGGCAGCTACGGCAGAATTTGCCCATTACTGGAGATCCCTTCCTATCAGTGCAACAGGCTACGTAAGTCAACCGATTACAAACACACTCGGTGAACGCCAATTACGGTATGGCTTGCAGGGAGGAGTCGATGCTATGCACGGCTCCCTTGAGATCTTCGCCAGACAGGAAGTGTTTTCGGGAGGAGACGCTGGCGCCACGATCGGCGCTACACGCCGATTCGGACAGACCTACGTATCGATTACCACTTTAAACACGAAAGAAGGGCCAGTCAACCTTCGGAAGGCAGGAATCACGTTTCAGATACCACTGCCGGAAGCAACTGAGCGACTCGGACCGGTTCAGATCGCTTCAGCAAATACCTTCGATTTTGGGTACACGCCGACCATTCACGCTACATTTGCAGATGGGATGGGTGTACCAAGAGCGTTGCTCTTGACTCCTGACAATGATCTCACGGCCAGGAGTCAACTCACGGCTTGGTTTTTCAGGCAACAAGCCAACAAGTTCGTCGTGAAATGATGACCTACAAAGGCTCGAATGGCTTGATCATGCGCACGCTGTATATAGCGAAGAACATCGTCTCGCCATCAGCCTTTCGGAGTCGAATCCAATGTCCTTCGACTTCCTCCAAGACTCCGACATCCTGTTTCTCTGTGTCGCCTAGATGCGAATAGACAGTCACTTTTTTTCCTGTTAGTGTTGAAATTAAACTCATTGCGAAGCTCCGTAGATCTATTTCTTCAGACGGCTGTTCGAATCCGCCCGTATGGGAACGATGTTAGCACCTGTTGAGGTTCAATCTCCTCGTGAGGCTAGTACTTCGAGCAGGTGCGTTCATTATGGGCGCAGTTGGGGGAACGATTCTGGTGGTCGCCCTGGACGATACATTCCCAGCAATCTGGCTGCCATTGCTGATGGGAGTCGCCCTGGCCGCAGTGGTAAGTGCTCAACCTTGGCTGACATCCAGTCGACTCGCTACTTTGTTCTGCGCATCGATGACTTTGGGCACATCGTTCACATATGCCCTTTCGACCAAGCCAGTGACATCGAGGTTCGGCAGTGCTGTACCAAAATTCGAATTGGTCGGGCTCGGCGTCGTATTCTTGTTTGTTTCGCTTCTGTTCCTTGGCAGGGGACTTTTCCAAAAGAAAACGAGCAAAATGGCGGCCTGGTTGATCATCCCAATCGCGGCAAGCTGCATCGTGGGTTATGTCAGCGGGGGTATTGGCGGTTCGGATCACATGGTTCGCCTATTTATCAGGCTATTTCACCTATCGCAAAGCCAAGCGGAGGTGATCGTCCATTACGTCCGCAAGGGCATTCACCTCAGCGCTTACGGAATTCTCGGATTCTCGCTTCTTCGCTCGGCAACGGCAGGTTCGGCGTCGAAAGGAAAGGCGTTTGCCTTTGCGATGCTGGGGACTCTATGCGTCGCCTCATTCGATGAATTGCGACAGACCGCTGCGCCCAACCGAACGGGCTCGGCGTGGGATGTGGCACTCGATCTCTCCGGCGCCTTAGTCTTTGTGGCTATCGGTCTGGCGATGACCAAAAGAGGCACAAGTTCGACTCCTGCAAAGCTCAAATGACTTTGGCGATCTTGGAATCGAATGCAGCATATCGCCGGGCAAAACCCAACCTCGCGGTTGATTCGGGCGTAACATATTGGTCATGCGATATTTTGTGCTTGCCGCCTTTCTTTCCGTAACCTGCCTAGGTGCAGCGCAGAATACGTCGGTTCATATCACCTACTCCACAAGGGCTGCACGCGCAAGTCGGGTCATTAAGGACATTGGCGCCATCGCAAAACTCGATCTCGAAGTTTCACCACAGACTCAAAACGAAGTTCTTGTGATCTCGGTCAAAGACACTCCGCTCTCCGATTTGATGGCTAGAATCGCAACAGCCACAAGCGGAGAATGGAGAACCGAAGGGTCGGTCTATCGTTTAGTCGGTTCTTCGACGATGCGCAAACAGGAAGAGCGGGAGCAGGCTACCAAACGCATTGCCAACGTGAGGAAAGCTATCGATAAGGCCGTTTTGGACGAAAGAAAGCGGGGGGAATCCGATGCGAAGGCCGCAGCGGAAGCGGCTGCAAAGGCGAAAGCGGACGCAAAGGCCGACCCCAAGGGCAAAAACAAGGATGGAGGAACGGAGTCCAGCATTCTCTCTAATTTCATTGGGTCAAACCCGGCAAGCGGGGCCATCACCGCTCTCATTCGCGAAATCGATCCGGCTGTTTTTGCACAGATCGGTCCAGGAGACAGGATAGTGTTTTCGACCGATCCGACCCATGCCCAAAGGACGCTAGGCAGTAATGCAACCGAAATCATCAATGAGTTGATTCAGAAACACGATGCGGTAACTGCGGACGCCCAACCCGACCTAGCTCAGCAATTTGCCGGTATGAGCGAGCAGCAGGCCGAACTCATGCGCCAAGTTATGAGTAGGCAGCACACCGGAAAGATCGGCCAGGTTGCGAAGGCCCTTCTCATCGCATCGAACTCAGAATTGGGCGCCTTTATGTCGTCCGACAGCATCGAGCTTGAATTAAGACTTTATAACGCCAAGGGCAAAGTCGTATTCACAGGCAACAATAACCTCACGCTAAAAGAGAGCGACGCTCTTGCAGCAATGGAATCAATGGCAGCAAGCACAGTCGCCGTCGACTCAAATGGGACGGTGACTGCAGTGCCGGTGCCGGCCAAACAGCCTGAACCTCAAACCAAGCAGACTCCGATCGACTATTCGGCCGACTCAAAAGCTCTCCAGAAATCGACAAAGGGGATGACGACCGGCAAATTCAACCTCGATATATCCCGTGAACTCCGACAGAAGCTTTTCCTGCCAAACATGTACGATCCGCTTTCCTTTATGCAAACAGATGAGGTGCTGGCGTACGCAAAGCTCTCGGGCAAACCGCTCGTAGCCGACATTCCCGACTCCGCGATGGCCGGATTCGAGGCGTTCGGAGGGCAGAGTGATAAGACGGTCGAGTCACTTACGAAAGAGATCAAGAGCGGAACCACGATGGTCGCCGTTGCCGACGACACCTTCACTGTCCTCAAGCCCTCCGAGCCCGCACAGTCAAGAGCGGAGCGCCTAGACCGCTTGGCCCTAGCAACCCTGATGCAGGCAACTCAGGATAAAGGCGTGCCTTCGCTAGACGATATGTCGGCGTACGCCTCAGTCGCTCCAAATCCGATGGGCGGCGGCATCGGAAGGACCTACCTCTTACTTTACGTTCCCGGCGGATCGCCGATGGGCATGGACGGTATGACGAGTTGGGAGATGCTGCGCTTCTATGCAGACCTTACTCCCGATATAAGAAATCAGCTCTCCAACGGCGGAAAGCTCCCGATCAGCTCTTTGACGAGCGGCCAACGCGCTCAGTTGGAGCGAATGACATACGGCGCTGGCGCACAATTGTCGGTCGACGATCCTCAAAAGAAGCAGGACGACGACACCCCGTTCTGGATGAACCTCGCCGGAGGAAGCGCCACCGATGACTATCGCGGGGAGCCAACTGAATCGGTTCCAAACGGGCTTCCCGGAAGCGGATACGTCGAACTCAAATCGAATGTGGAACCGTTTGCCGCTCCTGTACCTGGGACCGATTCGACGATGATGGCGATGTTAGGCATTCTGGGCCCGGATGAGTTGGCGATGTTCAAGATGTTACGCTCCACCCCTGGTGCGGAGCAAATCACGGCAATGTTCCCCAAGTTTCCCAAGCTGAAAGTCGGCGAGCGGACCATCTATAAGTTCACCTTCCACGTCGCGCCTCAGGTCTCGATAAAGCAGACGCTGAAAGATCATCGTTTAGGAAAAGACGCCAACACCTACTCGGAGGACAACCTCCCCGCCGATCTCCAGAAGCGGGTTGCCGACCGAGCTGAAGCGCTAAAGAAGTCGCCCATGGGCGCCATCGGCAGCTTCATGGGTGGCGGACAAGCGATACATCCTTAGGGAGAGCGTTACAAGCGTTAGAGCGTTGGAGCGTTCGAGGGATAGCGGTGTCGCGGTATTTCGGTATTTCGGTATTTCGGTATTTCGGTATTTCGGTATTTCGGTATTTCGGTATTTCGGTATTTCGGTTGAGGGAAGCTTGCGATCCATCGGTCTCCCTAGAACGCTAGCGCAGCGAAACGCTTCAACGCTCTAACGCTTCAACCCTTCAACGCTTCCGCAGTGAAGTGCTTTTGCAATGCTATTTTGCCGGCCTGACGAAATACTCTTCTAGCCTGAGACAGGATGCTGCTTCAGGGTTGGCGTAGACGTCTAGGGCTCGGATCAGGGCGCTGGCGGTGTCGATACTGGTAACACAAGGCACACCGGACTCGATGCAGGCGCGGCGAATCCTTGCTGCTTCCGATTCGCTGGTCTCATTTAGGCTCGGAGTGTTGATCATGATGCTGACCCTTCCCGCCATGATAAGGTCGAGAATGTTCGGGGTTCCGCTCTGAATCTTGCTCACCGATTCGCAGGGGATTCCTGCTTCAATGACGATTTGAGCGGTTCCTGGCGTGGCTGCGATCTTGCGTCCGGAAGCGTGCAAGCTCTTTGCGATCTCAAGCGCTGCCGGCTTATCCGCGTCGTTGACTGTTAAAAGCACGACGCCGTCGCCTTTGAAGTGAATTCCGCTCGCGACGAAAGCCTTGTATAGGGCGCCTTCGAACGTGTGGTCGATGCCAAGGATTTCACCGGTCGACTTCATTTCGGGTCCCAAACTCGGCTCGACTTTGGTGAGTTTTTGGAAGCTAAAGACGGGCGCCTTTATTGAGAACAAGTACGGCTCTGGCAAAACGGCGACGCCATCGACGAATGCTTGTTCTGAAACGATATATCCCGGAGCGTGCGGTTTCGGGTTCTTTGGATTGAGGCCGAATTCGTCCGCGACCTGGGAAAGGTTGCAAGGAGACTCGCCTCCCTCATCCTCGTCCTCAGGACTTCCCAACACCCAAAGGCCGCTTGCGTAGCCCATATCCCGCAGGGTCTGGCCCATCATGCAACGCGTAGCCAAGTCGACCATCGGAATCCCCGTGACCTTGCTGAGGTAAGGCACTGTGCGGCTTGCTCGAGGGTTCACCTCAAGAACGTAGGCGATCTCATCCTGAACGACGAACTGAATGTTCATCAGACCCTTTACATTCAGGGCACGTGCAATCTTGCAGGCGCTCGTCACCATCTGAGCTTTAATCGATTCGCTCAGGCTAATCGCCGGATAGACGGCCATGGAGTCGCCGCTATGAACGCCGGCACGCTCGATATGCTCCATGATGCCAGGAACCAGAGTATCGACCCCGTCCGAGATAACATCGACCTCGGCTTCTTTTCCAAGGAGATACTTGTCGACCAAGACCGGTTGGCCCGGATTAGCGTCTTCCGCTTCCTGGTAGAAACCACCCAATTGTTGCTCGCTAAAGACGATCTCCATCGCTCGCCCGCCAAGCACGAAGCTCGGCCGAACCAGAACCGGGTACCCAACTTCGTTTGCAACGACTTTTGCCTCTGCCAGGGAACGAACGGCTTTGCCGCGTGGGCGTTTGATTCCAAGTTTTTCGAGAAGCGCCTCGAACTGCTCGCGGTCTTCCGCCATTGCAATCGCTTTCGGACTCGTGCCCAGGACATGAATCTCGTTCTCGGCAAGTCCTTCCGCTAGGTTAATCGCAGTCTGACCACCAAATTGGCATACGACCCCGATCGGGTTTTCGTGCCTGATAATGTCGAGGGTGTCCTCAAGAGTTACTGGCTCGAAATAGAGGCCGTCTCCGGTGTCAAAATCGGTGCTGACGGTCTCTGGATTATTGTTGACAATAATCGCGCGATAGCCCATTTCCCGCAACGACCAAACGCAGTGAACGCAGGAGTAGTCGAATTCGATCCCCTGACCGATTCGAATAGGGCCAGATCCGAGGACCAAAACTGTGGGCTTCATCTAAAGGAGCATTGTGACATGGTTGACCGGCGTTTAGTTCTGCCGGACGTCGAGGTTCATCACCTCGTCATGAGCATCGTTGAGAATCTTCATTTCACTGATAACGTGTCGAAGATCGTCGGAAACATCTCCGGATACTCCGCTCCGACCGCCCAACTTCGTGGTTGTCGCAGTTACCTCGTCGGCTGTTTCGCGCATATTGTCAAGCAATAATCGGATCTCGTCTCCGTGATCGATCCCTCCTTGACCTGCGAGCGCAACTACTCTTGCCAACCCCGCTTGCATAGCTAGCTCCGCCTTACTGCGAAGCGCAGCCCAAGACGAATCGGATCCGAGCCCTCGCCAAGCCGGGGATGCAAAGGCATCCTTACATCGAAGGTAATCGTGCGCAGCTTCGTTAAGTGCCAAGGCAGATGGTTCGCCGAGAGTCTCCTTCACCACTCCCTGCCATCGTGCCATGTATAGTTGCCACATGAAGTTATGCGCCATCCCCAACCGTCGGCAATGTTCCTTCTGTTCGGCCGTCGTGCTGCGGATATACCAAGCAATGGCGATTCCGGAAATCATCGTTGCGACGAACAATGGCCCTGAGAAGAGCCAAGGGTTCGCGTTCGGCTCCGCCAGCAAGAACATGGCAAGGCCACACATAATTGCCACAAAGTAAGTGCCAACTACACCTGCAATTAAGCCGGCGCGCTTTCGGCTCACATAGAATCGCTCACTGTCGAGCCATTCATACAGGCTTCGCAACTCGGGCTCGCTCTTTGACCAATTCCAGTTATAGCCGGCCATACCTATCAGATACTGCCTACGCCCCGCCTACGTTGTCGTTGATCGCGGTTTTTCCCGTGCTTTTGTTCTCGACGCGAAAAGCCTTCGGCGAAATATTCCCACCGATAACGGCCCGTTTCACATCTCGTCCAAGTCGTACGTCCAGTTTGTTCTCGTGGAACTCGCAATCCCTTACGAGGATCGTCCCGCTCACGGCATCGATTGCAGGCAGATCCGAGTTCTTGCCGCCCCATTGGACGAAAGTGCAGCCGTTGAACCCAGCAACTCCGCTTCCTTCCACCTTGGCAATCTGGTTGCATGGCCCCCAAAAGGCGCAGTTTACAAAACGGACGCTACCGGTGTTTTTGGGTCCGATTCCCACCATCGTCGGGTCAGGGCCATGGAAGGCGGTGAATTCGCCGTTGGTAATCAATAACCCAAAAGGTGCGCATTGATCGACCTGCACGGCGGTATAGCAGTCGTCGGCGCCGATTCCAAGAAAGTTCCCGTTGCATGCTCCGGTCGGTGTCTCAATGAACCGATAGCCGACGTTGTAGCCGAAGCAGAAGGTATTCAAAACGTACTGCCAGTCGCTTCGACCGACGATGAACGCTTCACCATTTTCCTTCTGCCAGGTAAAAAGCTTGTCGTTCATGCTCCACCAAGGGTTGAAGTGAACGTTTTCAATTCGCCCAATATCCGCGATGAAGTCGACGAAGATCCCTCGCCGAAGCGGCTGGCCCTGAACGTTCCGAATGAGATGCCGCTCGTTATTGCTCGCGTCGATCCCATTGTAGGGGTTAAGCAGTTCCACGTCGAGAACTGTCGGATTCTTCCCTCTCATCGCCACCGCATAGGGATACGGCGTCGGGACGCCGTCAGGAATCTGCTTCGGGTAGTAGATCACAACGCCTTTGAGCGTGCAGTTCGTATTCAAGGTCATGAACGGAGGCGCCTTTTCCGCACCGGCTCCCCCTTCCACGAGAAATGTGGTCCCATCGTCGGTCGGTTTTGGCAGACCTTTGTCCCGCATCCCATTGTGAGCGGGAACCGATTGCCATGAACCGGCGAGAGTTACCGCGTTCGGAAAGCTGAGGACGCCCAGGAACCGGTAATTTCCAACTGGTGCATACACCGTGCCTCCGTGATGCGCGCCTGCTGCGTCCAGCGCTCGTTGAAACGCGGCCGTGTCGTCCGCCTTCCCGTCCCCCTTCGCGCCGTATGTCCGCACATCGAACGTATCGGAATTACCCTGACCCAGGCAAACAGAAGCCAGCACTCCAAAAAGAACAACACCAAGCGTACGCATCGACTATCAGACGTTCCGCGACGTCTCTTTGCCGCATACGAACCCAGGGGGATGGTTTACGCCGTTATCGGCATGGCGTCGTCTTCTTGTTCGAACGTTCCGTAGTAGTACGGAGTATGCGACTCGAACTCGCCGGCGCAAGTGTCGACCATCTTGAAGACCGGCATCACCTTCTGTCGCTCGATCTCCCAAGCGGCAGCGACCTTCCAGTCGAGATTCTCCGATTCAGCCGGAGCAGTCGCGCCGGCACGATACTGCTTTCCAACCTCGCGCATCGTATCAGGGTCGATTTCCAGAATCGATGCGATGGTCGGGCTCGGGAATCCGAGAAGGAAAGCTTCCTGAATCACTTCGCCGACGATATTGCCCTTGGCGCCGCGAAGATCGCAAAGCTTCTTCTCGAGACCTAGAAGGCTGTCGATCTTCCGGAGGAACCACTTGTCTACTCGGCTGATCCGATTGACCTCATCGACGGACATTCCTCGTCGGAGCCCTTCAGCAAGAGCCCAAAGCCGCTCGTCGGTTGGTTTCTTGATGGCATCCCGAAGCGGAGCTTCTTCCATCTCACTGAACTTCGGATGCCGCAAGTCCTTCTGCTTGACTTCGAGGCCACGGAGTGCTTTCATCAGTGCCGCCTCGAAAGAGCGGTCGATCGCCATGACTTCTCCAGTCGCCTTCATCTGCGTAAACAGCGATCGATCGCCAGTCGAGAACTTGTCGAACGGCCATCTTGGAATTTTGACGACGCAGTAGTCCAAAGCCGGCTCGAAACAAGCACGGGTCGTTCCCGTGACTTGGTTATCGATCTGGTCAAGCGTCTTTCCAACCGCGATCTTTGCAGCAACCCTCGCGATCGGGTACCCGGTCGCTTTCGATGCCAAGGCGGAGGACCGAGAAACGCGAGGGTTAACCTCGATGATATAGTAGTCGAAACTGTCGGGATTGACTGCCAACTGAACGTTGCATCCGCCCTCGATTCCCAAAGACTGGATGATCTTTAGCGAGGCCGTCCTGAGCATGTGGTATTCGAGGTCGCTCAACGTCTGCGAAGGAGCGATAACGATGGAGTCTCCGGTATGGACGCCCATTGGATCTAAGTTTTCCATGTTGCAGACGGTGATACAGTTCCCTGCTCCGTCCCGCATGACTTCGTACTCAACCTCTTTCCATCCCAGAAGGCTTCTCTCAACCATGATCTGGCTGCGCATCGAAAGCTTGATCCCTTTCCGTCCAATCTCCCACAGCTCGTCCTTGGTGTGGGCGATACCGCCGCCGGTGCCGCCAAGGGTATAGGCGGGGCGAATGATGCAGGGATACGGAACGACATCGAGGATTGCAGCGAGTTCGTCTTCGGTCTGGATAATCCAACTCTCGGGAACCGGTTCCTTGATTTCGCGCATGAGGTTGCGGAAGCTCTCGCGATCCTCAGCCTTTTTGATCGCGCTCAATGGCGTGCCGAGAACCTTGATATTGTACTTTTCAAGGATTCCGGCGTCGGCTAGCTGGGTTGCCAAATTCAACCCGGTCTGACCTCCGAGCGTTGGCAGAAGTGCGTCGGGGCGTTCGCGCTTAATTACCCGTTCGCAAAAATCGACGTTGAGGGGCTCGATATACAGCGCGTCGCTTACGCCAGGATCGGTCATGATCGTAGCCGGATTGCTGTTGATCAGGACGACCTGGTGGCCCTCTTCCTTGAGGCTTTTACAAGCCTGCGTGCCCGCATAATCAAACTCGGCCGCCTGTCCGATAACGATCGGGCCAGAACCGATGACGAGGACCTTCATTCTAAGGGAGTATTGTGACATAGACAGCGGCGCCGAAGTGCTCGCGGCCTAAAACCTACTTCAGATACTTGTACATCCAGAAGGTGAGTTGATTGAGGGCATTTGCCTGCAAAGGAACCTTTGGTGAAAGGCCATGACCCATTCCATCGACAAGTTGCATGTTCGTGTGAACGCCCAGCTTTTTGAGCTTCTCTTCGGCTTCGGTGCTCTGTTCCTGCGGCACAAGCGGATCTTGGTTCCCCTGGATGAACATTGTCGGCGCAGTATGGGCGTCTACAAAGTTGATCGGACTCGCCTTCGATCGAGCCTCCTTGTTCATAGAAGTACCTTCACCAATGAGCGACTGAACAATGCGATATCGCTCTCCAATCGAGGTGAGCGGCAAATTCAGGTCGTGGATCCCGGAAATACTGCATACGGCCTGGACTTTGCTTGAGACACCCTTCTCCTCTACCGGAGCGGCGCCCTCTACAGCACCTAGAAATAGCGAAAGGTGACCACCTGCGCTCACGCCCGCAGCCCCAATTTTGTCTGCATCGATATCGAGGTCGGTCGCATGAGATCGTAGATATCGAACGGCTGCTTGAACGTCTTCAAGCTGCGCAGGCCATGTATCCCTAGGGGCAAGTCGGTAATCGACAGATGCCGTTAGGAACCCTTTGTCGGAGAGGTATCGAGCGATCTCATCCATATCGCTACGGGTTCCACTGACCCATCCACCACCGTGAATGAGTAGCAACGCCCGGTGCAGCGACTTTGATCGGGTGGGCTTGATGATGTCGAGACTTAGATTGGTTTTTGGGCGGTGTGTATATATGACGGTATGGACATCCGTGGGTAGTTTTGCAGAGGTGCTTTCTATCGATGACTGCTCAGCCGCCCTGCTGTTGGTCGCAACGTCTCTACCTTGAGAGCATCCCACAAATACGCTAAAACTCAGCAAAAATGGGAGCGAAGTCATGCGGCGATATCGAATAAACGACATGAACGCCATTCTATGGGACTTTCGGCCAGAGTGGACGCGAAATCTTTAAGCCTTGTTTATTTAGCCTTGCCCATCCGCTCCACGAAGTCGTGGAAATATGGCCGTGAATCCCACGGTCCCGGTGCAGCTTCCGGATGGTACTGAATGCTAGAAGCATCCGCACCTTTGACTCGCATACCCTCGACAGTGCCATCGTTCAAGTTCAATTGCGTAACTTCCGCGATGGATTCGTCAAGGCTGTTCGGATCGATCGCATATCCGTGGTTCTGGCTGGTAATCGTCACTTTTCCGGTAAAGAGATCCTTTACGGGGTGGTTCGAACCGCGGTGACCGAATTTCAATTTGTAAGTCTCGCCGCCTACCGCATGGCAAAGAAGCTGATTTCCCAGACAGATACCGAATATCGGTCGCTTTCCAATCAACCCCTTGACGGTTTCAATAACTGGCCCCAGAAGCTTGGGGTCTCCGGGACCGGGTGACAAGAGAATGCCGTCCGGCTTCCACGAAAGCACTTCGTCTGCGCTTGCCGTCGCCGGTAACACGATTGGCTGGCACCCTGCACTCCAGAATCGCCGCAAAATGTTGTATTTCAGGCCGCAATCAAGCACAACGAGCTTCAATCGCCCAGAACTCGGCGCTTCTGCGATCGACTGCTTGCCTTCGCGACCCCAAAGATAAGGGGCCTTGGTCGTGACTCCCATCACGAAATCGGTGTCGTCATACGGCTTCATCGATGCAAGCCAGGCTTTTCCAGCCTCAAGGTCCTCACAGATGCATCCAGTAGTGACGCCGCCGGATCGAATCCGTTTCGTAATCGCGCGCGTGTCGAGGCCTTGGATTCCAACGGTTCCGCGCTCTTTCAAAAGCTGATCGATACTCTTGGTCGAGCGCCAATTGCTTGGTACTTCACACGCTTCGCGCACGATGAGACCAGTGGGTTGAATTCGGTCCGATTCGAAATCGTCATCGTTAATCCCGTAGTTGCCGATTAACGGATATGTGAAGAGGACGATCTGCCCCGCATAGCTGGGGTCGGTCAGGATCTCTTGGTAACCGGTCATTCCGGTATTGAACACAACCTCACCGACAGTATGCCCATCTGCCCCCAGGGCCTTGCCAGTGAAAACTGTTCCGTCGCCGAGGATGAGGAAGCGCTTCAAACTAAAGGCAGAGGATACCCCGTCGGCGATTCGTCCGGCACGAATTAATCGTCACTCGTGCGCGCAACTGCACCTTCAACCAAAGTCCAGAGGTCATTCGTTGGCACGACCCTCTCTTCGATTGAGCGTTCGTCGAATGGATAGATGCTATTTGACCGAACATCTGTCTGCGCCGTTATTGCCAATCCGATGCCGGATGGGGGCATATTCGTTGCAGCGATGGGCGAGATCGGTTCAGGTGCAAGTAGGCAAAGTTTAGATGGCGCCTTTAGGTGATCGTCGAGAAGCGGTTTTAGCAACTCACGGTCCAGTTCGCGAACGAACCACTCTAGCTCTTCCGGCATATTTCTCAACCGTAACTCAGATGGTCCATCGATATAGATCACCGTCAGATCGCGATTCGTCGCCCGCTCTGCGATGGCACGAAGTCTTGTCTGCAATCCGCGCCCGAAGGCAGCACGGTCGCCGTGCCGATAGCCTGCCAACCTTGTCAGGCCGGAAAGGCGCATAGAGGCGCTTTCGACTGTTGCGGGCTCTCCACGTCGGAGAGCAAGGTTTGGAACCCGTGTGCGCACGCCGTGGCCCCAAGGCCATAGCAGGTTGAAAGGCGGTAACCCCTCGTCGATCCGCCGTTCGTTCAGCTCCAATGAGGACAACAGGTTTATCGAGTCGTCTATAAACCTCCTTAGGGCGAAGTCGCCATCTCCTTCCGGAAGGTGTTGGCCAATTTCGTTTCCGTTGACCTCGATGGCCGAAGTCGTCCCAAGATCTCCGAGTGCTTCCCAAACGAGTGAATGATCCAGCCCTTCGCCGGCTAAAAAAGTAAGGAGCTTTGTGTTGAGCCGTTTGGCAGCATCTAGCAGTACCACTAGATCTTCCGGCAAAGGAAGGAGACCAGGTAAGGATCCAATCCCATCGGTAAACGACATGAGCGAAACGTGAAAGTGGGTGGACCGCTCTGGTGGGTCAAACCCGAAAGCCGACACTGTCAGGGGTCCCTGATTGAGACTCACAAGATCTGGCCCCATTCCAAGCAGCATCGCTTCCGGGGTCGCCGACCGTGGAATCCGGGAGATCTTGCGTAGTTCTCCTATTTCGGACAAAACCGACAATGACGGTAGGCTCTGGCGCAAAAATGAGTCGGAGTCTTGCCCTGAAAGCAAACCTGGCACGATGAGGACCGTACGGCGCATCGACAAACCTAGATTTCGATCAGCTTAAGCTGTGCGTGGCTTAACGCGGCAATCTCGCCAACGTCTGGGGCGCCTTCGAGCGCATCCTTCGTAAGGTCGTCAGGCACTGGGACCGGGTAGTCGCCGGTGAAACAAGCGGTGCAGAAACTATCGTGGGGACGTCCGACCGCGTCCATCGCTCCTCCAACGCTGAGGTAGCCCAACGAAGTCGCGCCGAGATAGGTCTCCAATTCCTTGATCGACATTTTGGCGGCAGCAAGCTCGCTTGTCTTGGCCATGTCGATGCCATAGAAGCACGGATGCATGATTGGGGGCGCCGTGATTCGGACGTGAACCTCTTTCGCCCCATATTCGAAAAGCAGCTTTACGATCTGCTTGGTAGTCGTTCCACGGACGATCGAATCGTCGACGAGGACGACACGATTGCCGGCAAGGTGATCGACAAGCGGCGAAAGCTTCATCTTTACGCCCAATTCCCGCATTCTCTGATCGGGCTGAATGAACGTCCGATGGATATAGCGACTCTTGATCATCCCCTCTCGGAATGGAATCCCGCTCGCTGCGCTGTACCCAAGGGCGGCTGGGATGCCGCTATCGGGAACCGGCACTACGATATCGGCATCGGTTGGATGCTCAAGAAAAAGCTGACGTCCCATCCGCTCCCGCGCCGAGTAAATCGCAGTTCCATACATCACGGAATCGGGGCGCGCGAAGTAGATCAACTCAAAGAGACACATCGCTTTGCGATTCGACTTGGCGCCACACGCGAATCGCATTCCGCGCGAATCGACGATCACCATCTCGCCCGGCTCAAGTTCCTGAATCGGGGTCGCACCGACTGGATTGAAGGCGCAGGTCTCGCTGGCGATGACGTAACCGTCTTCCCCAAGTTTGCCGACTACTAGTGGCCTAATGCCGGCAGGATCGCGAAAACCAATCAACATTCTCGGCGTCAAAACAGTGACGCTGTAGGCGCCCTTGGCGCGCCTCATGACCTCAGCGACCGCTTCCTCGGGCCCCTTGTGCAGACTGCGAACGAGGATTCGCGCAAGAATTTCGGAGTCGCTCGTCGAGTCGAAGTGTTCCCCGTCCAACTCCATTTCAATTCGGAGTTCGCGGGCGTTAACCAGGTTTCCGTTATGGGCAACCGCGATTTCACCAACTTGGCTTTGACAGAACACGGGTTGGGCATTACGAAGGACGCTGGCGCCGGTCGTGCTGTAACGAGTGTGTCCTACCGCGATATGGCCAGGTAACTCCTCAAGCGAATAGGCGTCGAAGACTTGATTGACAAGCCCCATTCCTCTCCGAAGTCGAACCTTTTCGCCATCGCTTACCGCAAGGCCGGCAGATTCTTGGCCGCGATGCTGAAGGGCGAAAAGTCCGAAAAAGCCGATACGGGCTGCGCTCTGCTCAGGAGAATAAACCCCAAGTACGCCGCACTCTTCCTTTGGGCTGTCATCGAGTTCGACGTCTATCACTGTTCTAAGTATATCGGACCGAGTGTTAAGAGCGCCGGGGCCCTTAAACCAATAACGAAGCCCCTAAAATTGAAGAAGGGGCACGACCTAAAGACGTCGTGCCCCTTCCCTGAGATTCAACTTCTGCTTAAAGGTCGTATGAAGGTTTCTTCAACCAGGCCTTTGGCACTGGTCTCAAACCGCAAGCGACCATGTTAAATGCTTCCGACTTGATAACAGACGTTGCGACTTTCAGTCGTACAACACCGTGTGGCGTCTTCAATCGAACAACCTGCAGGTTGGGTGACTGAACGCGATTCTTGTGCGGCGCTTTGTACTTCCAGCCCTGGGAGTGCTGGTTCCGAATATGCTTTGCGTTGTTACC
>Ga0364873_10249_pt1 | contig 31854 bp, 26 predicted proteins | sample ExccelAu500001D3_2_FD_206928 | JGI IMG/M metagenome (GOLD analysis project Ga0364873, IMG submission 206928) | Enriched cells from Trout Bog Lake Hypolimnion, Wisconsin, USA - BchlTB.Aug07.5000.01.D3 | ecosystem: Environmental > Aquatic > Freshwater > Lake > Hypolimnion/Profundal zone | place... | reverse complement strand
TTATTTGCAGGCGCAAAAGATCAGGCGCTTGATAGCACAGGACTTCACCGACGCCTTCGCGCATTGCGACGTCATCATGGGCCCTACCTCTCCTTCCACAGCCTTTAATCTGGGCGAAAAAGGCGATGATCCGGTGCAAATGTATTTGTCAGATATTTACACCATTGCGGTGAATCTGGCCGGGCTGCCGGGCATGTCTATCCCCTGCGGCTTCGGCGCTTCGGGCGCGATGCCGGTGGGTTTGCAGATTATCGGCAACTATTTCGATGAGGCGCGCATGCTGAATGTCGCATACCAATATCAACTTGCAACCGACTGGCACACTCGCAGCCCGCAAGGAGTTTAGCAGGGTGGATAAAGCCTGCAGGGCGTATCCACCACATAGAAAATGAACGACTACAGACGAGCTTTTCAATCAGGCGGATGTTATTTCTTTACTGTTGTAACTCATCAGCGCCGCCCCTGGTTAACCGACAAATCGGCAATCGAGCGTTTAAGGAAAGCATTTCGTCATGGGGTGAAAATGAACCGTCTTCTATCTCAGGAATGGAATTTGAATAATGGTGGGTACGGCCATTGGCCCTTATCCACCCTACATTTAAGGAATGGAACTATATATGCAATGGGAAATCGTCATCGGACTGGAAGTGCATACGCAACTGTCCACCAATACCAAAATCTTTTCGGGCGCCTCCACCACATATGGCGCCGAGCCTAACACCCAGGCTGATGCGGTGAGCATCGCGCTGCCGGGCGTGTTGCCGGTGTTGAACAAGGGTGCGGTTGAACGCGCTATCAAGTTCGGACTGGCGGTGGGTGCGCATATCGCGCCGCGATCGGTGTTTGCGCGTAAAAACTATTTTTATCCGGATCTGCCCAAGGGCTACCAGATCAGCCAGTTCGATCTGCCGGTGGTGGGCATGGGGGCAATTACCATACAGGTGGAACCCTTGTCCGGCAACGCTAAGCCTTATGAAAAATTGGTGCGCATCACCCGTGCCCATCTGGAAGAAGATGCTGGTAAATCGGTGCATGGTGCATCACAGGGCATGACAGGCATCGACTTGAACCGCGCCGGCACGCCCTTGCTGGAAATCGTCTCCGAGCCTGACATGTCTTCCGCCGCTGAAGCGGTGGCCTATGCTAAAACTTTGCATAATCTGGTGCGCTGGATCGGTATTTCTGATGGCAATATGCAGGAAGGCTCGTTTCGCTGCGACGTCAACGTCTCTGTGCGTAAACCCGGTGAGGCGCTGGGTACGCGCCGCGAAATCAAGAACCTCAATTCATTCAAATACATGCAGCAGGCGATCGACTACGAGGTACAGTGGCAGATCGACACAATAGAGAATGGCGGAAAAATCCATCAGGCGACTATCCTGTTCAACCCGGATACCGGCGAGACACGTGCGATGCGCAGCAAGGAAGATGCACACGATTACCGTTATTTCCCCGATCCGGATCTGCTGCCGCTGGATATTTCACCGGAAATGTTAGCAGCGATGCGCGCCACGCTCCCTGAGCTGCCGGAAGCCCGTCGTGCACGTTATGTGAACGAGCTGGGGCTGTCGGCCTATGACGCGGTGAGCCTCACCGCTTCACGCGAAATGGCGGACTTTTTCGATGCCTGCGTGGCTGCAGTTGGTGTGAACAATGCCAAGCTGTGCGCCAACTGGTTGAGTGGCGAGCTGTCAGCGCAACTCAACCGTGACGGACTGGAGATGGCGCATTGCCCGGTCTCCCCGCAACAGATGGTAGGCATGCTCTCGCGTGTGGCTGATAACACCATATCCAATTCCGGCGCAAAGGAAGTGTTCCGCACGTTGTGGTCGGAAGGCGGCGACGCCGATGTGATTATCGAGGAAAAAGGCTTGAAGCAGGTATCCGATTCGGGTGCAATTGAAGCGCTGGTAGATGAGATCATCGCAGCGAATGTCGATAAGGTTGCCGAATACCGCAGCGGTAAAGACAAACTATTCGGCTTCTTTGTTGGTCTTGCAATGAAGGCCAGCAAGGGCCGCGCCAATCCTGCACAACTGAACGAAGTGCTGCTAAAAAAGCTGGCGGGATAGCCTGACGTTCGTCCTTGCTGATTATTGAACACCATTGCCTTGGGCGCAGCGCCTAGACCCGTCAGCATTTTCGCCAGCATCGAGCCTTCGGCGAGATTGCCCGCAAAGGTTTTGGAGCGACGCACAAAGCCGCTGCCCTCGAGCACCAGTCCCAATGTCACCAGCGGGCAATCGGTACGCTTCTGCGAGTTTTTGCCCATTGCAAGGTGCAGTTGGTCAAGCGACGTGCCAGGGGTTACCGAAATATGGCGAATTTTATCAACATGATTTACTTTTTGTGCGGAAAATTGAAATTCGACTACCCACTATGATTCACATAGAGCCCAGATTTTTAAGGCACCCGTACCAGGCAAAAGTCATGACTAAATTGGAAAAGGCGAGCATCAAGGCTGCCACTAGCAGCGGTTGCGGTAGTATTCCCATCAGCTTTCTTCCGGCACCATCTTGATCGCGCCGCAGGGACATTCCGTCATACAAATTCCACAGCCTTTGCAGTAGTCATAGTTAAACTCGAAGCCCTTCCCTGCCCCCAGTTTGATCACTGCATTATCCGGACAGACGCCGTAACAGTTATCGCATTCAAAGCAGTTACCGCAGGACAGGCAGCGACGCGCTTCAAACAATGCGTTAGTCTCATCGAGACCCCCCTGAACTTCATCAAAGGTGGTCTGACGGCGTATCGTGTCCAGCACCGGACGCACGGTTTTATCGGCATCCGAGTAATACCACGGGTTGAGTTTATCGAAACTGGCGAGCTCATGTTTAGCTGCCGGTTGATATGCACTCCCCTGCAACCAGGCGTCGATATGATACGCAGCCTTTTTGCCATGTCCTACCGCGACAGTGACGGTACGCCCAGAGGGAACCATATCACCGCCGGCAAAAATACCCGGATGTCCGGTCATCATATTGAATGATACTTGTACCGTGCCATCCTTGATTTCAAGACCGGACACCCCTTCGAGCAGTGCTAAATCGACATCCTGTCCCAGCGCCAGCACCACCGAATCCGCTTCCAGCGTTTCATATTCACCGGTCGGTTGCGGAAAGCCCTTATCGTCCAGCATCATCTTCTCGATGGTGATGCTGTTGTCGCCGGCCTGCAAGATGGTGGACAGCCACTTGATCATCACGCCTTCCTGCAAAGCCTCTTCGATCTCAAAGTCGTGCGCAGGGGCCTTGTCTCGCGTGCGGCGGTAAACGATGACAGGCTCGGCACCCATACGTTTGACAGTACGCGCGACATCCACTGCGGTATTTCCGCCGCCGTACACCACTACGCGACGGCCCAGCAAGGGCTTACCTTCCCCTTCCATTGAACGCAACACGGATATCGCATCGACAATTTTCGCCGCATCTCCGGCAGGAATCATGGCGCGTTTGCCGATATGCGCACCGACCGCCAAAAATGCCGCGTCAAAACCTTGCATGCTCTGTACGATGTTTGCCACTTTCGTGTTCAGCTTAAGGGTCACGCCCATATCGAGGATGCGCTGCACTTCCGCATCCAGCACCTCACGCGGCAGCCGGTATTTCGGAATGCCGAAGCGCATCATGCCGCCCGCAAAGGAACCTGCTTCCTGAATCTCAACGCTGTGTCCCATCCGTGCAAGATGAAAAGCGGCGGACAGTCCGGACGGGCCTGCACCCACCACTAAAATCCGCTTGCCGCTGATGCGTTCAGGCGGATCAAATTTCCAGCCTTGCTTGATGGCTTCATCACCTAAAAAGCGCTCTACCGAATTGATGCCGACCGATTCGTCCAGCAATTCCCGGTTACACGCCGTTTCACAAGGGTGATAGCACACCCGCCCCATCACCGCCGGCAGCGGATTATTTTCCGTTAAGACATGCCAAGCCTGCCGGTAATCGCCGGATTCGGCATGAAACAGCCAGCCCTGAATGTTTTCTCCGGCAGGACAGGCATTGTTGCAAGGCGGCAGCCGGTCAACATATACGGGACGTTCGTTGCGCCAGGTTCCGGTAAGATTAGTCAGTGAAGTACCGGGTTTTAACGTGATCGCAAATGGCCGGTTAGACATTTCAATTCTCCCTTCCGGTAATGTGAAATTCGCGCGGGCGTTCCTTTACCTCCTCGCCCTCAGGGAGAGGATTGAGGAGAGGGGGACGTGCATCAAAAATTGCGTCATCTGATGTGGCGTTATTCACGTTCAACAGGCCGTACTTACGGATGTTCCGGTCGGCCATTAATTGCAGCCGCGCAATAGTCTCCGTGTGCGGATGCTCGCCGAACAGATGCGCAAAACGCTTTTGCGGCCTGAGGTAATCTTCAACCGGAAGCTGATGGCGAATTTTCAGCACGCCGGTCACCTCGCCATATTCCGCTTCAAACACCGGGAAGGTGCCGGACTCCTTGGCCAGCCTGGCCATGCGGATGGTATCGTTCGAGGCCGTACCCCAACCCAGCGGGCAGGGGACAAAAATATGGATATAACGCGCGCCATGCAGGGTCATGGCTTTTCTGACCTTGTATTCCAGATCGCGCAGATCGGCCACCGTCGCTGTGGCGACATAAGGAATGCCATGCGCCATGGCGATTTCCGGCACATTCTTGCCCTGACCGAAAACATTGCCCGGCGCCGATCCCACGGTCATGGTGGTTGCTGTTCGGGCGGCGGGCGGCGTGGCGGAAGATCTCTGCACACCGGTATTCATATAACCTTGATTGTCATAGCAAATATACAGCACATCGTCGTTGCGCTCGAACATGCCAGACAAGCAGCCAAAGCCGATATCGGTGGTGCCGCCATCGCCGCCTTGTGCCACTACTCTTATATCGGTTTTCCCCTTGACCTTCATCGCCGCCGCAATCCCGGTTGCAACTGCCGCCGTATTGCCGAACAAAGAATGTATCCACGGCAATTGCCAGGACGATTCAGGATAAGGTGTAGAAAAAACTTCCAGGCAACCGGTGGCATTGGCCGCAATCAACTGGCCCCCGCTACCCGCGACTGCCGCATCAATCGCATAACGCGCGCCCAGCGCTTCGCCGCAACCCTGACAGGCTCTGTGCCCGGAGTTGATCGAATTACTGCGCCCCTCGTCCGACTGCAAGCTGCGTTCATCGGGTGTGAGCAGACGATTGCCGACCGTAAATGTGCCGGTCTGATAGAACTTGACTGGTTGAAAGCCCATGATCTCCCCTTATCCGAATTTAGCTGAAACGATACCCTTGTCGTACAGGATATTCTCGGCAACCGGTCCGGAACGGCGCGTCGTCCGTTCGCGCGCCAGTTGTTTATTGACGACTTCCCAGTCCAGATCGAGAAAAGTGACCGGCGGCAGGTCTTCCAGCTGCGCCTTGCGAAACAGGGCGTGCAGAGAGGATTTCAATATCGGCCGACCACCCAGACCTGCGATAGCGGTAAATCCTTTTAATCCTGCACCTGTCACTGCCATGCGCACATCGGTTGCTACGATGCCGCCCATGCCGACCGCCAGACTCTTCTCCAGTACCAGAAAGCGACGACAATTGCCTAGCGCCGCCCGCACCTGTTCAAGCGGAAAAGGGCGATAGCTGATAATGCCCAGTACACCGATTTTATGACCCTGGGCACGCATCTCATCCACCGTGTCCTTGATGGTGCCGAGGATTGAACCCATCGCGATAATCACGGTGTCCGCATCCTCGATGCAATACGATCTAACCAGCCCGCCGCTGTCTCTGCCGAATTGCTGCTTAAATTCAGCGGCCAGTTGCGGTATCCGCTCTAGCGCCTGCATTTGCTTGGCATGCGCCAGATAGCGCACTTCCATGAAAGCCTCAGGTCCTACCATCGCACCGATAGAGACAGGCTCGGCAGGGTCGAGTACCTGACGCGGCTCAAACGGCGGCAAATAGGCGTCTACCTGTTGCTGCGCGGGCATATCTACGCGCTCGAAGGCATGAGTCAGAATAAAGCCGTCCATACATACCATAATCGGCATGGACAACTCTTCCGCCAGACGAAATGCTTGAATATGCAGATCCACCGCTTCCTGATTGGTCTCGGCGAATAACTGCATCCAGCCTGAATCTCGCTGCGAGAGTGAATCTGAATGATCGTTCCAGATATTGATCGGTGCGCCGATGGCGCGATTAGCCACGGTCATCACGATAGGTAAACCCAGACCTGATGCGTTATACACCGCCTCGGCCATGAACAGCAGACCTTGCGACGCCGTTGCGGTATAAGCGCGGGCACCAGCAGCGGATGCGCCGATGGCAACCGACATCGCGGCAAATTCGCTTTCCACGTTGATGAATTCGCAGGGCGTCAATGCGCCTGACTTGACCATTTCACCCAGCGCTTCGACGATATGCGTCTGCGGTGAAATCGGGTAGGCGCAGATTACTTCAGGACGGCACAGCCCAATCGCTTCAGCAACAGCTTTGGAACCTTCAATCTGTTTGAGCATCTGTGAACTCCTTCATCATTTGCCCGACCAGCAGGTAAGCTTCCTCTGCTGCAGCGATGTTGTCTTGTGCGACCTTACCTTTGAATTTTTCGTTAATTGCCAGGATCACCGATGCAAGTTTGATCGTGCCTGATAGTGCGGCAAATCCGGCAAGCAAAGAAACATTCGGGATAGGCCGTCCGACATGCTTGAGGCTCAGTTCGGTAGCCGGCAGTGTGCAAAAACGTTCCGGCCTGCGGCCGTTGAGCAGCTCAGCCAGTCCCAGTTCATGCAAATTGCGTTGGGAATTGAGCAGCACGAAACCGCCCGGTTTGAGTCCTGCGAATACGTCGATCTGATGCAGCAGCGTAGCATCCTGAATAATCACCGCATCGGGTTGAATGACAGGTTCGCGCGAACGTATTTCTTTATCCGAAATTCGGCAGAATGCCACCACCGGCGCACCGGTGCGTTCCGAACCGAAACTGGGGAAGGCTTGAGCATGGCGCCCCTCTTCAAAGGCGGCTACCGACAACATCTCAGCGGCCGTCACCACGCCCTGACCACCCCGACCATGAACCCGAATCTGGAACATCAGCTACTCCCCTTGTGCATGAACTGACGTTGAATTCTACGCCAGTTCAGCCAGAAAGTTTAATTTACGCCCAGTAATTCCACATCAAACACCAGCGTGGCATCCGGTGGAATCACGCCACCTGCACCACGAGGACCATAACCCATGTTTGACGGAATAATCAGTGTGCGTTGACCGCCGACTTTCATGCCCTGTACGCCCTCATCCCAGCCCCTGATGACATGGCCTGCGCCTAGCGGAAATTCGAATGGTTGTCCGCGATCACGCGAACTATCGAATTTTTTGCCCTTATGTTCAGGCGCGGCGTCCTCGTACAGCCAGCCGGTGTAATGTACCGAAACGTTTTGTCCTGCGACAGCTTTCTTGCCTGTCCCCGGTTTAACGTCAGTCTTAATCAATTCAGTCACGTTGCTTTTCTCCATTTTAGAGGTGGGCGTTGCGGCCTGTTCAGAGCACGCGATGGTAGAAAAGGCGGCCAGCAGTATCGCCAGCGACAATTTAGAAATCAGATTCATATCTCTCTCAATATAAAGTAATCGTATCAGGTTTAAGCGTAAAGTTTATTCCAGCGAGAGCAATTCTACCTCGAATAGCAGTTTCGCATTCGGCGGGATCACGCCGCCTGCACCGCGCTTGCCATAACCCATCTCGGATGGAATAATCAAGGTACGCTGTCCACCCGCCTTCATGCCCGCAACGCCTGCATCCCAACCGGCAATGACATGCCCCTCGCCTAACGGGAATTCAAACGGTTCATTACGATCACGGGAACTATCAAACTTCACACCCTTGTTGTCGGAGGCATTTTTATCGAACAGCCAGCCTGTGTAATGCACGCTAACAATTTGTCCTGGCTGCGCCTCATCACCCTCGCCGACCTTGTTATCCACCATTTCGGTGCGAATTACCGTAAGCAGCTTTACGTCAAACACCAGCGTTGCATTCGGAGGAATATCATTACCCGCACCGCGCGCGCCATACCCCATTTCAGAGGGAATCAACAGTGTGCGCTGCCCGCCTTCCTTCATACCCTGGACGCCTTCGTCCCAGCCGCGAATAACGCGACCTGCGCCTAACGGAAATTCGAACGGATCATTACGGTCAAGTGAACTGTCAAATTTCGCACCCTTGTTATCCGGTGCATTTTCATCATACAACCAGCCGGTGTAATGCACGATGACGGTTTGTCCGGCCTGCGCTTCTGCGCCTTCGCCCGGTTTTGTGTCGATTTTAATCAGGTCGTTCATGTTGCGTATCCCTTATATGATGTTGTTAAATGTGTCTTGATCCATGCGGGACTCCGGCGGCAATCCAGCACTGCGCATATCAGCACGTCCTGTTCATGCACCTTGTAATAGATTGCAAATGGAAAGCGCCGGGAAAGCGAACGGTAATACTGTCCGAAATACAGCGCATGGATACCTGCGTAAAGTTGCAGTGAATCAATATCTGAAAAGAGCGTATTAAGAAAATATTCCCCCAGCCCGGACTGCTGCGTTTCGTAGAAAAGATGCCCCTCAATCAAGTCCTGAGATGCGGCATCAAGGATGCGTAACTTCATTTCAGTACATCGCGAATTCTGCTTTTCTCAAATTCCCAATCCCGGTAAGTCGCATTGCCCTCAGCTACCAATAACTCGCGCTGTGCCAGTACTTCGCCATGCCAGACCGGAGAAGCAACCTCATTCGCATGACGATATAGATCATCCCACAGGTATTCCATCGTGCTGATTTTCTCGGTGATGCTGAGTTGATCCAGTTGCGCTGTGATGTTCATGATTGACCTCGTTTTCTTAAAGTACGCAGATGATAACGCTAATATTTTGTAACATGATGGCTCCTTCAATTTACTGACAGCATCGATTCTACTACGTTAGTAGCTCAACACCGGCGCCAGCCAGCGCTCGGCCGTTGCAATATCCCAGGCGCGGCGCTGGGCATAGCTTGCCACCTGATCACGATCTATCTTGCCGGTTGCGAAATATTTGGCATCCGGGTGAGACAGATAAAAACCGGAAACCGCTGCCGTGGGCAGCATCGCGAAACTCTCCGTAATCCTAATACCCGCCTTATTCGTTGCATCCAGCAGCGCAAACAACGGGCCCTTTTCCGTGTGTTCTGGACAAGCCGCATAACCTGGTGCCGGGCGAATACCGCGATACTGCTCGGCAATCAACGCATCATTCGAGAGTGTTTCATCACTCGCATAGCCCCAGAATTCACGGCGCACCCGTGCATGCAGCAACTCCGCAAAGGCTTCGGCCAGTCGGTCAGCCAGCGCTTTTAACATGATCGCATTATAGTCGTCGTGATTCTTTTCAAATTCCGCCACGCGCGCCTCGATGCCGATTCCTGCCGTGACTGCAAAACCGCCGATATAATCCGCAACACCCGACTCTTTCGGTGCGATAAAGTCAGCGAGGCAATAATTGGGAATATCAGCAGGCTTTTTGCTTTGCTGGCGCAGATTATGCCAGGTCATCGCAACTTTACTGCGAGACTCATCGGTGTAGATTTCGATGTCGTCGCTATTGACGGTATTGGCGGGAAACAGACCAAATACGGCATTAGCAGTGAGCCACTTTTCGCTGATGATTTGTGCGAGCATTGCCTTCGCATCTGTGAACAACTTGGTCGCCTCGCTGCCCACCACTGCATCCTGCAAAATCTTCGGGTAACGCCCGGCCAGCTGCCACGACTGGAAAAACGGCGTCCAGTCGATATAGTCCGCGATTTCGGCCAAATCATAATCGCGCAATTCACGCACACCGGTGAATGCGGGTTTGGCCGGCGTGTAATTAGCCCAGTCTGCTTTAAAACCATGCTCACGCGCCTGTTGCAAGGTGACGTAAACCGCCTTCGCCTGGCGCGAAGCATGTTGTTCGCGTGCCGCCGCATAGTCGGTTTTGATCTCCGCAACATAGGCGTCACGCAGCGTATCAGAGAGCAGGTTGCTGCACACCCCTACCGCACGCGACGCATCGGTGACATACACAGTTGTGCCACTCGGGTAGTTCTGTTCAATCTTCACCGCCGTGTGTACGCGCGAGGTGGTCGCACCGCCGATCAGCAGCGGAATCCTGAAACCCTGACGCTCCATCTCTTTTGCCACATGTGCCATTTCCTCAAGCGAGGGTGTAATCAGCCCGGACAGGCCGATGATGTCGGCGTTGTGTTCGCGTGCAGTATCTAAAATCTGCTGGCAGGGTACCATCACGCCCATATTCACCACTTCGAAGTTATTGCATTGCAACACTACCGTGACGATATTTTTGCCGATGTCATGCACATCGCCCTTGACCGTCGCCATGACGATCTTGCCCTTGCTGCTGGTATCTCCCGAACGCAGTTTTTCCGCCTCGATGTAGGGAATCAAATGTGCAACCGCCTGTTTCATCACGCGTGCGGATTTGACCACCTGCGGTAAAAACATCTTGCCGGCGCCAAACAGATCACCCACCACATTCATGCCGGTCATCAATGGACCTTCGATGACTTCAACCGGGAATGCAGCCGCCAGGCGCGCCTCCTCGGTATCCTCGACGATGAAGGTGGTAATGCCGCGCACCAGGGCATGCGTTAAGCGCGCCTGTACCGTACCTTTGCGCCATTGCAGATCTTCGATGATTTCCTTGCCGCCACCTTTTACCGTTTCGGCGATTTTGACCAGCTTCTCGCTCGGGCTTTCTTCTTGCCCCTGGGGATGACGATTCAGCACCACGTCTTCAACCGCCTCCAGCAGTTCTTTAGGTATTTCAGCATATACGCCCAACTGGCCCGCATTGACGATGCCCATATTCATGCCCGCCTGGATGGCGTGATACAGAAATACCGTGTGTATCGCTTCCCTGACCGGCTCATTACCACGGAAGCTGAAGGATACATTCGAGACGCCGCCGGAAATCTTGGCGTAAGGCAGATGTTTGCGGATCCAGGCACAGGCCTCGATGAAGTCCACCGCATAATTGTTATGTTCCTCAATCCCGGTGGCAATCGCAAAGATGTTCGGATCGAAGATGATATCCTCGGGCGGGAAGCCAACTTTTTCTACCAGAATGTCGTAGCTGCGTTTGCAAATTTCCGTCTTGCGGGCATAAGTGTCTGCCTGGCCCTGCTCATCGAACGCCATCACCACCGCCGCCGCACCATAGCGGCGCACCAGCGTGGCGTATTTGATGAAATTCTCTTCGCCTTCCTTGAGCGAAATCGAATTCACCACAGACTTGCCCTGCACGCACTTCAAACCCGCCTCGATGATGTTCCACTTGGAAGAATCGATCATCAGCGGCACTTTGGATATATCCGGTTCAGAGGCAATCAGATTCAGGAAGCGCACCATCGCCGCTTCACCGTCCAGCATCGCCTCATCCATGTTCACATCGATAATCTGCGCGCCGGTTTCCACCTGCTGTTTGGCCACTTCCAGCGCCTCGTCATATTTGTCTTCCAGTATCAGCCGCTTGAATTTGGCGGAACCGGTGACATTGGCGCGCTCGCCGACGTTGACGAACAACGTGTCATCGCCGATGTTGAAGGGTTCAAGACCCGACAGGCGGCAGCGGTGCTCAAGTTCGGGCAGCGGACGCGGCGGCACTTCTCTCAATGCTTCGGCAATCGCCCTGATATGGGCGGGCGACGTGCCGCAACAGCCACCGGCGATATTCAAAAAGCCGCTGGTAGCAAATTCCTTCATCAGCCGTGCGGTAGTTTCCGGCACTTCATCATAGCCGGTGTCGGACAGCGGATTGGGCAAGCCGGCATTCGGGTGCGCGCTGACATAGCAGGACGCCACGCGCGATAGCTCTTCCACATACGGGCGCATCAATTCCGCACCCAGCGCGCAGTTCAAGCCTATCGACAGTGGCTTTGCATGGACCAGCGAATTGTAAAAGGCTTCGGTGGTTTGACCCGACAGGGTTCTGCCGGACGCATCGGTGATGGTGCCGGAAATCATGACAGGCACCCGCACATCATGCTGCTCGAAATACTGATCGATGGCGAACAGCGCCGCCTTGGCATTGAGCGTATCGAAGATGGTTTCGACCATCAAGATATCCGCGCCGCCATCCAGCAGGCCGTGGATAGACTCGGTATAACTGGACACCAGTTCGTCGAAGGTGACATTGCGCGCGGCAGGATCATTAACATCGGGTGAGATTGAGGCGGTGCGTCCGGTAGGACCCAGCACGCCGGCCACAAAACGCGGTTTATCAGGCGTTGAAAATTCGTCGCACAGCGCACGGGCTAAACTGGCACCTGCCACATTCAGCTCGTACACCAGATGTGCCATATCATAATCATGCATGGACACCGAGTTTGAATTGAAGGTACAGGTTTCCAGTATATCCGCACCCGCCTCAAGATATTCGCGATGAATGCCACTGATCACATGCGGCTGAGTCAAAAGCAGCAAATCGTTGTTGCCTTTGACGTCGACAGGGTGATCAGCAAATATCCTGCGCTCACCCGCAAACTCACCATAAATTTCCGTGCCGCGATAATGCGCTTCGGTAAGACGGTAGCGCTGTATCATCGTGCCCATCGCCCCGTCCAGGATCAGGATGCGTTGACGAAGAAGTGCTTCAATAGAATGTGAGGTCATGGCAGGTTACGTTGAAAATTAGTCCGGCATTTTAACATGCTGCTGAGCATAACCCAGCTGGATAAAACTAAACGCTGAGGCGGACGGAATTACTCCTGAACAGTCATCGTTACTCGGTAGCCTACCTAGTCGCTGTTTATCCGGGATACCGCTCACTATCGCTCACGCGCTGATAAATCAAGCCTAAGCGTCTAATAGTGCTATATTTTTTTAACCTTCTAAATGACCTGTATTTCACATAGAGCAAAAAACGGTTAGCTACCATCACTCGTGTCCGGTTTATTGCTGATGCGAAACGCTGCAAGCCATGACTGACGGTGGATTGCGGGCGATAAAGGGTGGTGTCGATTTGAATTGAAATCGCCAATTCGGGCAAAATTCCGGATTTTGTCCGGAGGATGCCATGAACGCTGGCAAAACGCTTTTCGCCCAAATAATGGATTTCCTGCCGCGGACAACTTTCACCCGATATGTCGAGCGTTATGGTGGCGATCGTGGCGTTCGCTCCATGACTTGTGCTGAGCAGTATCGCATCATGGCCTTTGCTCAGTTCATGCAACGCAGAGCGTTTTTATTCACTTTTACGGGCTTGGCCGTGGCTTGGGCCTCCCCTTCTTTTGCCAGCAGCGCAGAAAATCAGGTCACGCTGATGAAATTCTCCGATGATGACCGCCCGCTGGGACTGGTTACCTTAGCCAGGAGCCTGTCGGACTTGTTTCACGAGTGCGACGGGGATGATTTTTTTGTAGCGCAAGACGCAGTGAAGCGCCGTTTGGCCGGTCCAAACAAGCAAGCCGCGACGCCGCAATACGTAAAAATCGCGCCGTCCCTACGGGTTGTTCGCAAAAACATTTATATTGCAAATCATGCTGATCCATTGTTCGCGATTCGCGCCTTGCAGTTGATGCGCTGGCATCGCGACACACATCCGACAAGCTGCTAGCTTCACAAACACACTAGACTGTTATTGTTGCCTCTTCGGATCTGGTTTGATTGCGCGTCCAAAGGTTCAGGCGGTTTCATCCGAGGGCAAGCGCCTGCGCGTGAGGAATCGCTTGCCAGTGCCGACGGCTAGTGAATCTTCTGCTGCGTGAACATCAACCGCATCGACGACATCAACGATAAATTTAGTATTCTGCCAGAATTCAAATTGCTGGTGTTCTACGTAAAAAGGCGTCCCGTCAAGGTTGCCCAGGTAAACTTCGGTATTGTCGGTGATAAATTCGACCACTGAGTAACATTGCGGTGCGTACTCATCGCAGCAACTGCCTGCCTGAAAAAACAGCAAGGGACCGTGTTTTTCCCGTAGCGATGCCAGCAGCGCTCGAGCCCTGGCGGTGGCGATAACGCGACAAATAAGATTTACTGCCATAGTTTCCTCAAAGTCAAAAGCGAATTGCGAAAAGACGCCCTGAGCGTGACTGAAATACCCGCCGGCTCACCGGGATCAAGTGCTCGATTCCATAATTGGGATATGACGCGCACGCTTTTTCTGCAACATCAAGGGTGCGCATTTCTCGTCGCTTTGGTAAATGACCACGCAATCCATACACTGGAAGCATTCTTCGTATTGAATTTCCCCCGTCCGTTTGATCGCCTGGTAGTCGCAGGCATGCCGGCAGGTTTGGCAGGGCTTGCCACATTCTGCACGTCGCGGAATCCAGTTCAGTATTTTGAAGCGCCCCAGCAAGGCCAGGCTGGCACCGAACGGACATAAAAAACGGCAGAAAAATTTGTAAATAAACAGATTGGCAAACAGCAAGCCACTCGCGTAAAGCACGAAGGGCCAGGAGCGGATAAAGTTGAGCGTGATCGCTGTTTTAAAAGGTTCGACTTCGACCAGCAGATCGGTGGTGTGCGATGAAAACAGCGCGCAGCTCAAGATGGCTGCCAGCACCAGATATTTAAGCCATTTTAATCGCGCCACCGTTTCAACTTTGAGGCGGATTTGCGGAATTTTAAAATACTGGCCGATATTGGCGGTGAATTCCTGTAGCGCGCCAAAAGGACATAACCAGCCGCAGAAGGTGCCTCGCCCCCACAACAGCAGCGAAATTCCGACAAAAATTATTAAAATCAGGGTGATCGGGTCGTACAAAAAATAGCTCAGGCTGCGTCCGGCAAGCATCGCCTGCAACACGCCGGTTAAATTAACAATCGACAGTTGACCTTGCGCATACCAGCCGATAAAACCTAAGGTGAACAGCAGATAGACATTTCTGAAGATTGCGAAACGGCGCTGCTTTGCTACCAGCTTTTTCTGCAAGACGAGCGCCGTCGACAGGATCGCCAGTGCGAGTGCCAGCACGCTGATCTCACCGCGCTTGTCATGCCAGATACCGGACCAGGCTTTATCAGTTCCTTCGGGGACGCTATAAAAGCGGGCGGGGATCTTGTAGTCGAAGGCAAAGTCCCGGACGATTTTTTCCGGAAGGATGGCACCTTTATAACGTGTCACCTGCATGACAAAGTCTAGCGGCAAAGAGGGGTCCAGTCCCGCTTGAGTGCTGATTTTGAAAGCGGTCACAACTTCCATGCCCAGCTTGTCCTTCAACTCCAGTTCCAAGTTCAGGTCGCGCATCTCGATTGGCAGTTTATCCTGTTTCAGGATAATCCGCTCTGAGGTGCTGCCGGGCACAAAGTCCTCACTGAGCAGACTGTAGCGCCCTTTAGTGAGAAATAGAATCGCCTGGTCACCGGGTTCCAGTCTGTTTTGCAATTTTTCCCATCCCGCAGCGCCAAGCAGATTGCGGCCAATGCCGGGAACGGAAACATAAGCTGCGTACAGTTCGATGAAATTATCTTGCGGGTGTGCCAGCGCATCGCTATCCAGTCCGCGACCGGCAGTGTTGCTAAAGCTGCTTTCCAGTTCAGCGTTGCTGAGTTTGAACGGCTTAATCAGTCCGTCCGAAATCAACTGGCGAACTGAGCGAACTTCAAAATAATCCGCTTTGATTCTGGCCATCAATTCCGGATCGCGTCCCTCGGCAAAGCCCAGTTTCTTGCGCGCCACCCTGAGCGCTGAAGACAGGATGGTCTGGTTGATGATGTGTACTGAGGCCGTGGCTTTGGTCACGCCATCGAGCTGAGCCGTTTCAGTCGAATTATTTTTGCGGCTGTTAGAGCCGGTTAATATCCTCATGTTTTGCTTGAGTGACATGCCTTTGTACTGACTGATAAAGGCCAGCAATGGTGCTTCGCCCAGACCGTCGACAAACACCGGCTCATGCTGCGAGAGCACTTTCAAGTCAAGAAAGTTACCCTTGGGGTCGAGCGTAATCAGCAGATTCAACGGCACGCCCGCAAATCCCGGAATAGGTGCAAGATCAATCGACTCGAAGGCATAGCCTACCAGTCTGTTAGAGGTGGCATCTTGCTGATAGATAGGCCATACCGGCAGCGGACTATCTTTTTCACCTACGATGTAAGGACTAGGATAGCGCTTGACTAGTTCTGCACGGGTCATGACACCGGCCAGCGCCGCATCAATCAGGCCGCAGCATAGCAATAGCATCAGGCAGTATCGCAGCCAGCTCGCACAGTTTGAAATTTGTGTTTGTTTTTTCATTTGCCAGCCCGGGTTGCTGTTAAGCTCGAATAGTAAATAATGTTTAATTGGCAAACAGGCAGGGGTTTCGCTACGGCTGCGGAGAACTTATGCAGCGCAAACCCGGCTTAATCAATGCCGGAGAATTTTTCCCATGATGAAAGCTGTGCCGCCAGTACAGTCACTTAGTAAGGTTGAGCTGCCTTATCGGCGAAAGCATTATTTGTGCCAGCTTGAGAGAGGTCTGTTGTCCGTCTGTAGTGGCAAATAACTCACCGTGGTATGGCGCGGCCTTTGTCTCGTAACTGAGCAAGTGTTCCATATTGTGACACTTGCAGATTGTGATTGCCAGGCTCTAGCCAATCGCAGCTTCGGCAGGCAGGCTCACGGTGAATCGGCATGGTGTCACTGAGCGCATTTACGTCGCATTAAGGCGGCCTGTTGTGGTTACTTGCGCTGGGGGCATGAGAAATAATACGTGGCATGGAGTTTGCTTTAATCATAGCTTGCTGCTGCAATAAAATTAGTACCATTTCTGAATAACAAAGGGAGGATAGTATGAATAAAAAGCTTATTTTAGTCGCACTGCTGAGCGCATTGGCGGGGAGCGCTGCCAATGCGGCCGTGACCGACGCGATGATCGCCAATGATGCCACCACCACCGGTGACGTATTGTCGTGGGGGATGGGCACCAACGGTCAGCGTTTCTCGCCGCTGACTGACATCAACACCAAGACGGTAAGCAAGCTGGTGCCAGCCTGGTCATTTTCCTTCGGCGGTGAAAAACAGCGCGGACAGGAATCACAACCGCTGATCTACAACGGCAAAATGTTTGTCACCAGTTCGTATTCGCGTATTTACGCAATTGACATCAAGACCGGCGCGAAGCTGTGGAAATATGAACAACGGCTGCCTGAAGGCATCATGCCTTGCTGCGACGTGGTCAATCGCGGCGCGGCCCTTTATGACAATCTGGTGATCTTCGGCACCTTGGACGCGCATCTGATCGCGCTGGATCAAGATACCGGCAAAGTTGTCTGGAATGAAAAAGTTGACGATTACGCAGCCGGCTACTCGATGTCTGCCGCACCGCTGATCGCCAAGGGTTTATTGCTGACCGGCGTCTCCGGCGGCGAATTCGGCGTGGTAGGCCGTGTCGAAGCGCGCAATCCGCGTACCGGCAAACTGGTCTGGACACGTCCGATGATCGAAGGTCAAACCGGTTACAAATACGCTCAAGACGGCACCAAAACCGACAATGGCGTGACCGGCACAACCAACAAAACCTGGCCTGGCGATACCTGGAAAACCGGCGGCGCAGCAACCTGGCTGGGCGGCACTTACGACAACGTCACAGGACTGGCTTATTTCGGTACCGGCAATCCGGCTCCCTGGAACAGCCATTTGCGCCCCGGCGACAATCTGTACTCGGCCTCAACGGTTGCACTGGATCTGACGAATGGTCAAATCAAGTGGAGCTATCAGACCACACCGCATGACGGTTGGGATTACGACGGCGTGAACGAATTCATCACTTTTGACATGGACGGCAAGCGCGTCGGTGCCAAGGCGGATCGTAACGGTTTCTTCTACGTGATGGATGCGAATACCGGCAAGCTGGAAAACGCTTTCCCGTTCGTCAAGAACATCACCTGGGCTACCGGGATCGATCTAAAAACCGGTCGTCCTAACTACATCGACAAGGGACGTCCTGGCGATCCGACCAAGGGTACAGCTGGCGACAAGGGCGAAACCGTGTTTGCCGCACCGGCTTTCCTGGGTGGCAAGAACCAGATGCCAATGGCTTACAGCCCGCAAACCAAGATGTTCTACGTTCCTGCTAACGAATGGGGCATGGACATCTGGAATGAACCTGTTTCCTACAAAAAGGGCGGCGCATTCTTAGGGGCCGGTTTCACCATCCATCCGATCTACGACGACTACATCGGCGCATTGCGCGCGGTTAATCCCAAGACCGGCAAAATCGTCTGGGAGATCAAGAACAATGCGCCGCTTTGGGGTGGTGTGATGACCACCGCTGGCGGTCTGGTGTTCTACGGTACGCCTGAAGGCTTCTTGAAAGCCGTTGATGCCAAGACCGGTAAGGAAATGTGGAAATTCCAGACAGGTTCCGGGATCGTCGCACCGCCTGTCACCTGGAAGGAAGGCACAACGCAATACGTAGCCGTCGTTTCCGGTTGGGGTGGTGCTGTGCCTTTGTGGGGCGGCGACATTGCCAAGAAGGTTAACTTCCTCGAACAAGGCGGTTCTGTTTGGGTATTTAAACTAAGTAAGTAAGCAATCCGGCGCAGACCCCGCTCAGGCGAGAAGGTCAGCGCCGGTTTAACAGGGGCGCTTAACAGCGTTACCCTGCGTTGGCTATCTTTTTAAAAAGCAGTTGAGGATATTTTATGAAACAAATTAGAAATACACTATTTGCGTGTTCGTTGCTGGCTGCGGCATGCCTTCCTTCCTTCGCTCTGGCCGAGGATGTGGTCGCTGTTGATACTAAAACACTGGCTCCGCTAGGTGCAGAATGGCGTGATGAAAATCCTTATGCCGGACAAGCTGAGGCAATTAAAATCGGTGAAGATGCCTTTGCTGAAAACTGCGCGCGCTGTCATGGTTTGCAAGCGAAGTCGGGTGGTGTAGCGCCAGACTTGCGCCTGCTGGATCGCGATTGCATCGACTTGACAAATGCAGAGCAAAAACAGGCCTGTTTCAAAGAGACTGATAAATACTTCCTGTTCTCGATCCGTAACGGCAAAGTTCGCAATGGTAATGTCTATATGCCGCCGTTCGGCGAATATCTCAAACAGGAAGCGATGTGGGCGATCAAGGCTTATCTCGCCTCCTTGCGTACCAACCAAATTTAAGAGCTATCCCCGGCAAGCTGTCGCACGCTTGAGGCGAGTGGCAGAATTGCTGTCTGCCGCGACTGATTAACTATTTATAGATAGAGTACATACGATGAATAATTTTACTTGCAAAGCGCTAGCCGCCTTATTGACGCTGACCTGTTTGTGTCAGGCAGCCCGGGCGGAGGGCGAGTACGCTAAAATCAGGGAGTCAGGTAGCTTGAAGGTTGCGGTGTATAAGGATTTCGCCCCTTTTTCGACAGGCAATCAGGGCATCGACATCGACATCGCAGAAGCACTGGCGAAAAAGCTCGGGCTGCGGCTGAATTTGCTGCCCTTTCCGGCCGGGGAGGAGATAGGCGATGATTTCCGTAACATGGTTTGGAAAGGTCACTATATGGGTTACGGGCCTGCAGATGTGATGTTGCATGCGCCGGTAGATCCGATACTGATGACGGCGAACGACAAGGTTAAAATTCTGGCTCCGTACTATCGGGAGCAGGTTAGGCTGGTCAGGGATGTCCGGAAAATACCGGACTTTGACGGCTTGGATGCGTTGACGGGCAAGAAAGTCGGTGTCGATGGCACTTCAATCAGTTCGCAATTGATGCTGGGGGCTGAAAATGGCAAGTTTCGTGAAGACATAAAAATTTATGCGTCAGCCACGGAAGCGCTGGAGCGGCTCAAGGCGGGTGAACTGGATGCAGTGCTGGCTACCCGTTCAGAAATTGAGTCATCGGTGAGAAAAGATCCGAATTTCCAGATTAGTATAGCCAGTTTTTCACGTTTGCCGCCCAAAGGCTGGGTGGTCGGAATGGCTATCAAGAAGGACGACGCCGAACTTGCCGATGTTTTGCAGGCTGCAACCGATGAGTTGCTAGCCTCGGGGGAAATGGATAAAATATTTGCCAAGTATGGTGTGGACCGGGTCGTACATTAAAATTGTGACGGCTAAACCTTTGCGATACTGCTGCTATGATTGTAGTATCGCAGCTTACTAACTGACCGGGATAAATAATGAAATTTAAACTTTCAAGCTTGCTGTTGCTCGTCTTTGCCTCAACCGCTCAGGCAGCGCTGCCTGATACGCCTACCACACCAATGGGTGCAATCGAGCGCAGCGATGTGAAGCGCTCTGATGAACTACTGAATCAGGCCGTTGATTATTTGCAGAAAAATGGCCCAGACAAATCCTTTGCCGCTTTTAATCAACGCAAAGGCGCATTTGTTAACAAAGAGTATTACGTTTTCGTCGTAGGACTCGACGGTGTCATGTATGCCAGCGGCGGCGCCTCCGCGACCATGGTGGGCACGAATGTGAGTGAGTTGCACGATGCTGCCGGCAAGACCTTCATTCATGACATGCTGGAGAATGCAAAGTCCGTTGATTCCGGAACTGTCCAGTATCACTGGCTGAACAACTACGATCATCGTGTCGAAATCAAGACCACTCAATTCCGTAAAGTCGACAAGTATCTGGTCTGCGTAGGCTACTATATCCCTCGTGCGACACGCGAAGAAGCCAAGGTAATGCTGGATAGGGCCGTGACTTTGTTGAAAAAGTCGGGTGGGAAAACAGCTTTCGCCGCCTTCAATGATCCCAAAGGCGGGTATGTTGTCAAGGATGAATACGTGCTTGTTATCGACCTGAATGACGGCAAGTATCGCGCCAATGGTGACAGACCTGATCTGACCGGAACAGATGTGAGTGAGCTGGCGGATGCGGCGGGAAAGCCGTTTATCAAGGATATGATCGCCCTGGCAAAACAAAAAGGGCGCGGGACGGTAGAGTATGTCTGGCGCAATCCGGCTACCAACGGCATCGAAAAGAAACACTCCCTGATACAGCGTGTGGATAACGTCCTGCTGGCAGTGGGTTACTACGGCGATAAATAATCGTAATTTTCATTTCGCACCTGACCGGTGCGCACTTAAAAATTAGCCGCTCATTTTAGTTTTTCGCCTTCTCCCGTCAGGGATGAGAGCGAGAGCGGATAATTTAAACGCCCGGCTATCGCCGGGTTGTTTATCCGCCCATTGCCGTTCTAACCATCCTCGCGTAAATAACGCTGCTGTTGTGCATCGCTTTGCGCTGAATCACCGGTCATTTCCTTGCTGATTTATGCTATGATTTAGCCCGCTAGAGGAGTGGACGGGTTTATGAAACGGATAATTAACCATGATAATGGAAACTCGGACAATGCCGTTCCGGCGTTAACTTCCTCGCCCGCCGGGCAGATTAAAGAGCCGCTCTGCGACGTACTTTCAGCAGCCAGACGTCCCGACGTAATAGAAGAATCCCACCGGCGCTCGGCCGCTTTCGGTTTGTCCGAAGACATGCAACCCGATTTTAATCCGATCGACCGGCTTGATCTATCCCGCCTGATTGAGCAGAACAAGTTGCTGCATACGCATGCGGTGCCAGTGATGGAAACGCTCTACGAGCAAATTATCAACACGCATAATATGGTGCTGTTGACCGATGCTAACGGCACGATTGTGCATACTCTGGGCGATGATGATTTTCTGGTAAAAGCGGATCGCGTCGCGCTCAATCCAGGCGTTCAATGGTCGGAAGCGAGTAAAGGCACAAATGCCATCGGTACTGCTCTGGCACAGCAGGTGCCGACATTGATTCACGCCAATGAGCATTATTTGCGTTCCAATCAATTTTTGACTTGTTCGGCAGCACCGATTTTCGATTGCAAGGGACAAGTGATCGGCGTGCTGGATGTCACCGGCGACCAGCGCAGCTACCATAAACACACCATGGCGCTGGTGCGGATGTCCGCACAAATGATCGAAAATCAGTTGTTCTCTGCGGCCTTCCAGGATGCAATTACCCTGCATTTTCATCCACGCCCGGAGTTTATCGGCACCTTGATGGAAGGGATCGCCTGCTTCACGCCAGGCGGATGCTTCCTGTCGGCTAACCGCATTGGTCTGTTTCAGCTTGACCTATCGCTCAATGCGCTGCAATCACATACCTTCAGTTCCTTGTTCGGGTTACCGATTTCTGCGCTGATTGATCACTATCGCACGGCAACGCCCGGTTTATTGAATCTGTGTATGAACAACGGCGTTCGCATCTATGGTCGCGCACAATTGCGTCTGGCGAATAAAATATTTCATCATGTAGCCGAAGGTTCTCAACGTGAACGCGATGAGGCCGCCGCTGAAATTGTCGTCTCGCAACTCCAGGCCAGTCGTGTTCATGCCGAACATGTCGTGCATCAGTTGTCGGGTTTGCGCTATCTGAATACCGGTGATCCGCAGGTCGCGGCGGTAATCGAAAAAGTTTGCAAGGTACTGGGGTGCGATATTCCGATACTGGTGATGGGTGAAACAGGCACCGGCAAGGATTTGCTGGCACAAGCCATACACAATGATTCGCCTCGCGCGAAAAGCCCTTTTGTTGCCATTAATTGCGCCTCTATCCCCGAATCTTTGATCGAATCGGAACTGTTCGGTTACGAAGACGGGGCGTTTACCGGCGCGCGCAAGAAAGGCAGTGTCGGGAAAATTTTGCAGGCTAACGGCGGCACGCTGTTTCTGGATGAGATAGGCGATATGCCGTTAAATCTACAGGCACGCCTGTTGCGCGTACTTCAGGAACGTGTCGTCACGCCGCTGGGCAGTACCAAATCGATAACCGTCAACATCGAGTTGATCTGTGCGACCAATCGTAATTTACGGGATTTGATCGCACGCGGCGAATTCCGCGAAGATCTGTATTACCGGTTGAACGGTCTGGTAGTGAAATTGCCGCCGCTGCGCGATAGAACCGATCTGGAATCCGTCATCAACAAGATACTCGCTACCGCTTCCACCGGCTATACGGTCGCGCCCGAAATCATGGTGTTGTTCAGACAACATAACTGGCCCGGCAACTTTCGCCAGTTGACCAGCTTGTTGCGTACCGCGATGGTGTTAGCCGGCGACAGGCGCGAGATACGGCGTGAACATTTGCCGGATGATTTTCTCGATGACATTAAAACGGTCGAATTGGCCTCCGTCCAAACGCCGAACCGTAGCGATGATGCCGGGCACGCCGGTGCGGCTAACGCCAATCTGGAAGGCATGAAACTGACCGCCATTCAGCAGGCGCTGGCGGCAAACGACGGCAATGTGTCGGCAGCCGCGAAAACGCTGGGTGTCTCTCGCAACACTATTTATCGTAGCAACCAGCCTAAAAAATAGGCTATGTCGCGCTTAACTGTTGAAAGCATCTTTTTGCCAATCGCCGCAATAATGCAAGCGACTGGCGAGGCCTGCTAATCAAGCAGGCGATGCCAGCCATAGTTTTCAAAATACCGGGTTGTAACGCCATGACATTTCTCCATCCATTGTTTCAGACGGCTGTTATAGGTATTAACGTTTCCTGATTAGCAACAATCTTCAGCCAAGCTCACCTGGTTAGCCTGTAAAGGTGTAATTTTCAGAGATCGTTCATTTTTTGGAGAAGCATCATGGCCATGAATCGCATCCAATTGCAACACGGTATGTCGATGCCGAATTCCTCAACCTCTTTGGCACCCAGGCGCTTTGTACGGCCGCGCTGGGAGAACTCGCTCGCCCGACGGTTTTCGTTGCCCTTGCTTCAATGGTGGCGCACACGGCCTCTTGCATACCGATGGCCACAAAGTATTCCAATGCAACGCCTGTCGGCATCAAACATCGCTGATTGCAGACACTTTTTTTCAAGCGACGACACGGCCCCTGACGACATGGTTTCTGGCGATTTACCTCATTAGTCAGGCCAAGACCGGTCTGTCTGCACTCGCGCTCAAACGCCAACTGGGCGTGAGCTACCCCACTGGCTGGCTGGTCCATCACAAGCTGATGCAAGCCATGACTGAGCGTGAAGCCCGCTACACATTATCGATGGGCGCGCCGCATGAAGCGCCCGCTGCAAGCCACCTACAAACGCGTTGCTGATGGCGAGAAGAAATGCCTTGATGACCAGTGCTATATGCGATTACAGACGTGCTATCGCAAAATCCTGTAACTGGGCGCCCTGGAAATGCCTGCCATTCCAGACAAAGTGGCAGGAAAACGCGGTAGAATCGCCAAATCGGACGCGCAGTGTTGCTGGAACGACTGCAAAAACATGAGGATTCCGTATTGCGCTTCGCCAGCGCTGGTCTATTCGATTATCGATGTGGGAATCGCTGAAGCGCCCCTAAAGACCCGCTGGTGCCGTTTACCCATAATCGCGGTGAGCGGGATTTGCGAATGAGCAAGGTCAAGCAAAAATTCTCAGGCTGCTTCCTCGCCGAGATTTACGCCCACGCCTATTGCCGCATCACCAGTTACCTGCAAACCATGGCATACAAGGGCATGATCGCTATCCAAATGGCTCTGACCGGGGAAACAGGGGGCGAGTAGTTACTTTAATTTTATAAATCTTTGATTGTATCGTGCCGCTACTTGAGCACAGGCATTAAAAACATATTGTAATCATTAGGATATATCATAAAATTGGCCGGGCCAGCTTGAGTGGTAAAATTCGACCTATGGCGAATAACACAGATGCCACCAGCGCCATTACGGCTTAAAATTGACATCCATTGCAAAAACGCGGACACTCCGATTTGTGCCGATTTGACATCAGCTTGCGGGGCACAGGCAAACAGCGAAATTGCAGAATTTTCATGCTTGCTAAAACATACCAGCTAAAGCGTGGACACCCGTTTTGGCTAAGCTAAACGGGTTTTCTTTTGGAGCTGCCTTGAGTGATTCTGTAGGTATTGTTAAAGCGCTGCGCGCATTGTTTGATATTCCACTGACATTTCGCAGCGGCGCGGTATTGCCGCGTTATGAACTGATATATGAAACATACGGCACGTTAAATTCAAACAAATCTAATGCGATCCTGATTTGTCATGCCCTGTCAGGCCATCATCATGTTGCTGGCGTCTATGCCGACCAAACTGACAACGTCGGCTGGTGGGACAACATGGTAGGCCCGGGCAAACCGATCAACACGAATAATTTTTTCGTCATCGGTTTGAATAATCTGGGCGGTTGTCACGGCTCGACCGGCCCCTCCTCAATCAACCCCGAAACGGGCGAACCTTATGGCGCGAGCTTCCCGGTAATTACCGTGGAAGACTGGGTGGAGTCGCAGGCAAGATTAGCTGACAGACTGGGTATCCTTTGTTTTGCGGCGGTGATTGGCGGCAGTTTAGGTGGCATGCAGGCCTTGCAATGGTCATTAGCCTATCCGGATAGAGTGCGCCATGTTCTGGCAATTGCCAGCGCGCCCAGGCTTACCGCACAAAACATCGCATTCAATGACGTGGCACGTAATGCCATTTTGACTGATCCTGATTTTCATGGCGGGAATTATTATCAACACGGCGTGGTGCCGACGCGGGGACTGAGACTCGCGCGCATGCTGGGGCATATTACTTATCTGTCAGACGATGCCATGGCTGATAAATTTGGCCGCCAGCTGCAAACCGGGAACTATAACTACGGCTATGAGGTGGAATTTCAGATCGAGTCCTATCTGCGCTACCAGGGCGACAAATTCGCAGCCTACTTTGATGCCAATACCTATTTATTGATGACCAAGGCGCTGGATTATTTCGACCCTGCGCAAGATTACAGCGGCGACCTGAACAAAGCTTTTTCACACGCGCGAGCAGCTTTTCTGGTGATCTCATTCACCACCGACTGGCGTTTTTCGCCTAAGCGCTCACGCGAACTCATTCGCCCGCTGCTGCACAATAAACACCCGGTCAGCTACGCGGAAATCACCTCCAACCACGGGCATGATTCATTTCTGATGGAACATTCACATTACTTCGATGTGGTGCGCGCCTATCTTGCCAATGTCAACCGGGAGATATCAATATGAGTATCGCTTCGCTTGCGGCTGAACGCCCCGACTTTGCCGCCATCGCCGCCTGGATACCTAAAGGTGCCTCGGTGCTAGATCTGGGTTGCGGGGATGGCAGTCTGTTGCGCTATCTTAAGGAAACACGGTCTGTGCACGGTTACGGCGTGGAAATCAGCGATCTGGACATTGTGTCATGTATTGCTAACGGCGTGAATGTGATTCAGAACGACCTGGATGCCGGTCTGTCAGATTTTGAAGATGGTGCGTTTGATTTTGTGATTCTCTCGCAGACTTTGCAAGCTACGCGCTATACCGAAGCAGTGATACAAGAAATGCTGCGCGTAGGCCGTGAGGGCATCGTCAGTTTTCCGAACTTCGGTTACTGGAAAAATCGCTGGAACATCTTCATGGGTCACATGCCGGTTTCACGCGAATTGCCTTACCAGTGGTACGACACGCCCAACGTACACCTGTGCACATTGAATGACTTTGATCAATTTTGCGATAAATATTGCGTCAGTATCACCGCGCGTAGTGTAATGACAGGCGGCCATGAAGTTGGCCTGTTGCCTAACCTGCTCGGCAGCACCGCGGTTTACCGCTTCCAGCGCGGGATATGAGCGCTATCCGACAGTTGTTTACCCGCAACATGTTGATTTGCGTATTTACCGGTTTTTCTTCCGGTCTGCCGCTGTATCTGCTGTTTAATTTATTGCCCGCCTGGCTGCGTAGCGAACACGTTGATCTGAAAACCATCGGCTTATTCGCGTTGATTCAGTTTCCTTATACCTGGAAATTTATCTGGTCGCCGTTGCTTGATCGCTATGCGCTGCCACTGCTGGGCCGCAGGCGCGGGTGGATGGCGCTGACGCAAGCAGGTCTGCTAGCCGTGATCGCCGGAATGGGCGGCTTTTCGCCTGCCAGCCAGTTATCCACCATCGCGTGGTGCGCAACGCTGCTGGCGGTGCTTGGGGCAACGCAGGATATTGTGCTTGATGCCTATCGCCGTGAACTGTTGAGCGACCCGGAGCTGGGTCTGGGCAATGCGGTGCATGTCAACGCTTACCGTATCGCGGGTCTGATCCCCGGCTCCTTGTCCCTGATTCTGGCGGATTTTCTGCCATGGAGCACTGTTTTCATTATCACCGCGCTGTTCATGCTCCCCGGCATTGCGATGACCTTAACCATCGCCGAGCCGCAGCTGAATATTACTCCCAGGACTTTGCGCGAAGCGGTGGTTGAACCTTTTCATGAATTCATCCACCGGCAGGGATGGCGTAGTGCCTTGGTTATATTGGCTTTCTTGCTATTTTATAAGCTGGGGGACAGCCTGTGCACCGCGCTTGCCACCCCGTTTTATCTTGACATGGGTTTTTCCAAAACCGATATCGGCCTGATTGCCAAGAACGCGGGGCTTTGGCCTGCGGTAATCGGCGGAATGCTGGGCGGCTTGTGGATGGTCAAGATCGGCATCAACCGCGCCTTATGGCTGTTCGGTATGGTGCAAATTCTGGCAATTTTCGGATTCGCCTGGCTGGCGTTTATCGGCCATCATGCCGAGATTAATGCGCTGGCACGCGCTCAACTGGCGCTGGTGATAGCCCTGGAAGCATTAGGCGTGGGCTTGGGTACAGTCGCTTTTGTCGCCTTCATCGCCCGCACTACGCATCCGGCCTATACTGCGACTCAGTTTGCATTGTTTACCAGCTTAATGGCGATGCCGCGCACCTTTGCCAATGCCGCCACCGGCTGGTTAGTCGAGAGTATGGGCTGGAGCGGGTTTTTTCTGTTGTGTACTGTATTCGCTATTCCAGGGATGCTGCTACTGCTAAAAGTTGCGCCATGGAACGAAGTAACGGATTGTGGCGCCAGACAGTGAAAAAACCCCTTGCGGGGTTCCTATTCTGAAATGCAACTTTATAGGCTACCGTTTATTATGTAATCTTGCTGCGGCGCAACATGAAGCCCAGCAGCCCTAGACCGCCCAGCATCATAGCGCACAGGATTCCGGTTCGGCTACGGCAGTGATGACCAGACCGTTAGCAGCACCCACAGCGTTATTCGTCAAGACCAAATCTTTAACATAAAAGCTTGCGCCTAAACCATTAGCGTTGGCGGCTTTAGCCTGCTGGCTGCCATTCCAAATCTCGAAGGCAATATTGGTGGAAGTGCCTGAGAACGTATAGCTTGCATGCTGCCAGGAGGCTGCATCGCTAAATTGGGCGATGCCATTCCAAGACGTATCTGATGCCACCCAACTATTCGACGTATTCAAGAATCCGCCACATCCGCTGCTTGCCCCGCAAGAACTAAAGTAATCGAAAGAAACGGTAAATGAACCCGTGCTTGATGAATAGCTTTTCGTAGTGGGTAAGTTAGAACCTCCCTCAGTCGCACTGAAGGTCAACGCCGCAGTACCGTCTTGCGCTGTGCCTATAATGCCAACAGCCTTGCTGGCGAATAAGCTTAGATCAGCCGCAGTTTGTAAATTATCAGAAAAGAGTGTAGTCGCATGCGACTGCGAACCTATACCCACTATCAATACAGCAGTCACTGCTAATTTTTTTGCAAGGTTCATAAACAATAACACTTTATTTATTAATAATTACCGGATATGGCTTCATTACAACGAGGAACATTTAATTCACCTATAGTTTTTTGGACTAAAAACGGGTTCATAGCGGTTTAGGACTCAGTGATACTTACGGCTAAGTTCATGCACGGCGGCAACCATAGCCGCTACATGTTCAGGATTGGTATGCTGCGAGATACCGTGCCCCAGATTAAATACGTGACCGCTGCCAAAACCGTAACTGCTCAGCACTTTTTCAACTTCCAGACGAATCGCTTCCGGCGCGGCAAATAAAACTGCCGGGTCAAGATTGCCCTGCAGCGCTACTTTTTGGCCTACCCTTTGGCGCGCAACGCCAATATCCATGGTCCAGTCCAGACCGATTGCATCACAACCGGTGGCTGCAATACTGTCTATCCACAAACCACCGCCCTTGGTGAAAACGACGTTGGGAATGCGTACACCGTCTTTTTCCTTGATTAGGCCAGCTACGATGCGTTGTGTATAAGGCAGTGAGAATTCATGGAAAGCCGAATGCGATAATACCCCTCCCCAGGAGTCAAAAATCATCACCGCCTGTGCACCGGCTTCGATCTGTGCATTCAGGTAAGCGATCACGGCTTGCGTGGTCACTTCAAGAATGTGGTGCATCAGCTTAGGCTCGTTATACATCAGCGTCTTCACGCGTGCATAATCATCGCTGCCGCCGCCTTCGACCATATAACACGACAGGGTGAACGGACTGCCGGAAAAACCGATCAGCGGTACGCTGCCATCAAGTGTTTTACGAATCTGCGACACGGCATCGGTCACATAGCGCAAATCCTTGTCGATGTCAGGCACACGCAACGCCATGATGGAGGCTGCATCACGCAAGGGACGTTCAAACTTCGGACCTTCACCATCTGCAAAATACAAACCCAGACCCATTGCGTCGGGTACAGTCAAAATATCTGAAAACAGTATCGCGGCATCCAGCGGAAAGCGTTCAAGCGGCTGCATGGTGACTTCCGTGGCAAAATCCGGATTTTTGCAAAGCCCCAGAAAGCTGCCTGCTCGCTTGCGTGTTTCACGATATTCCGGCAAAAAACGTCCTGCCTGACGCATCATCCATAAGGGTGTGTATTCAGTAGGTTGACGCAACAGCGCGCGCAGAAAGGTGTCGTTCTTTAATTTGAAGTTCATTTTTATTTTAATTTATGGTTAGCGCGGCAAGACGGATGAGCCCATCAGATATTCGTCTACAGAACGCGCACACTGGCGACCTTCGCGGATTGCCCAGACAATCAGAGATTGTCCGCGGCGCATATCGCCAGCGGCAAACACGCGATCAACGCTAGTGCGGTAATCATCGGTATTTGCTTTGATATTGCCTCTGCCATCCTTTTCAACGCCAAAGGCCGCCAGCATACTTTGCATTGGGCTGACGAAACCCATCGCCAGAAATACCAGGTCAGCCTTCAGCTCAAATTCACTGCCCGATATTTCGATCATCTTGCCATTAGCCCATTCAACCCGAACAGCACACAGCTTTTCAACTTTACCATTGCTCCCGATAAACTCTTTAGTTGCAATGGCCCAGTCACGACTGCAACCTTCCTCATGCGAACTGGAGGTGCGCAACTTCATCGGCCAGTTAGGCCAGGTCAGTGGTTTATTCTCCCGATCCGGTGCGCGCGGCATGACTTCGATCTGCGTCACTGACAGCGCGCCATGACGATTGGAGGTACCAACACAATCGGAGCCGGTATCGCCACCGCCGATGACCACTACATGCTTGCCGGTTGCGCGCAGTTGCTCAGGTAAATCATCACCTGCATTGACACGATTTTGCTGAGGCAAAAACTGCATGGCATTGTAAATGCCGGAAAGCTCACGTCCCGGAACCGGTAAATCACGTGGCGTTTCGGCCCCGCCGCTCAACACCACGGCATCAAATTCGGCCAGCAGTGCCTCAGGTGAAATAGTCCGGGTCGCCATATTGGCGACAGTAGATTCACATTCGCTACCGACAAAAACGGACGTCTTGAAGATAACGCCTTCCGCTTCCATTTGTGCAACGCGACGATCAATGTGTGACTTTTCCATCTTGAAATCAGGAATACCATACCGCATCAGACCACCGATACGACTGTTTTTTTCAAACAGTGTAACGTTGTGTCCTGCGCGTGCCAATTGCTGGGCGCAGGCCATCCCTGCAGGACCTGAGCCGACGATGGCAACACTTTTGCCGGTCTTACTTTCAGCGATTTGCGGGATTACCCAGCCCATCTCCCAGCCCTTGTCGATAATCGCATGCTCGATAGACTTGATGCCCACTGCGTCATTGTTGATGTTTAGCGTACAGGAGGCTTCGCAAGGAGCCGGACAAAGCCGTCCGGTGAATTCCGGAAAGTTATTGGTCGAATGCAATACATTCAGTGCCACCTGCCAGTTGCCTCGATATACCAGCTCATTCCAGTCGGGAATGATGTTATTGACCGGGCAACCGGAGGTGCAGAAGGGAATGCCGCAATCCATGCAGCGCGCGGCTTGCGTTTTAGCCTCGGTGTCGCTCAGATGCAGTACAAACTCATTGTAGTTTTTCAGTCGCTCGCTCACAGGCAATGATGCCTCGGACAGGCGATCGTACTCCATGAATCCAGTTGGCTTACCCATTATGCAGCCTCCACTTGCTTAATATTTTGTGCCGCTTGCTCCTGCAAGGCACGGCGATAATCGGTTGGCATGACCTTAGTGAATTTTGGTAAATAAACTGTCCAATTTTCCAGAATTAATCTAGCCCGTTCACTACCGGTGTACAGCAGATGTTTTTCAATTTGCTCTCGCAACGCTTGCTCATCGGCTTTGTTCAAATGATTAAAATGGACACGACCATGACTGACAGGCAAATCGTCGGTACTGTCCAGCGCGGCCAGTTCTGCCGGCACCGGTTCTAACGCGACCATCGTCAAATTGCAGCGTTTTTCAAAATCACCGGACTCATCCAGCACGAAGGCGACCCCCCCTGACATCCCGGCGGCGAAATTGCGACCGGTTTGCCCCAGCACAACGACCATGCCGCCTGTCATGTATTCGCAACCGTGATCACCCAGACCTTCGACAACCGCGATAGCACCGGAATTGCGCACCGCAAATCGTTCGCCCGCCACACCGTTCAAGTAACATTCACCGGAGGTTGCGCCATACAGCACGGTATTGCCGACGATAATATTCTCGTGAGCTACCAGTTTCGCCTCAGCAGGCGGCATGATGGCAATTCGACCACCGCATAAACCCTTGCCTACATAGTCATTACCTTCGCCGCGCAATTCAAAGGAAATACCGCTAGACAGGAAGGCACCAAAGCTTTGGCCCGCAGTTC
>Ga0364873_10247_pt1 | contig 31911 bp, 25 predicted proteins | sample ExccelAu500001D3_2_FD_206928 | JGI IMG/M metagenome (GOLD analysis project Ga0364873, IMG submission 206928) | Enriched cells from Trout Bog Lake Hypolimnion, Wisconsin, USA - BchlTB.Aug07.5000.01.D3 | ecosystem: Environmental > Aquatic > Freshwater > Lake > Hypolimnion/Profundal zone | place... | reverse complement strand
AAGCAGAGGCTATAAACAGCTACCACAGCAGACCCAAAGTAAACTGGTAAGCCTGTATAACGATATGATGAAGGAAGGGGATTTTAACCTGGATAAGCTGGTTGACAGGTTTTTTGGCAGGGACCACACACCAATGACCCTTCTTGAATTGGTGAATTACCATAATGAGGATTTTAAAAAAAGGATAGGGATAGACTATACTTTCTCCACCTTCGAGAAATACGACATACTACGTAAAAAGCTGGAAGCATTCATTCCATTAGAGTATGGTAAGCAGGATTTGCGTATCAGGGATTTATCCTTCCAGTTTGCTGCCGACATTGATTTTTACCTCAAGGAACATGATAAGAACAAACACAATACGGTGGTTAATTACATCACCAACCTGAAGAAGATACTCAATATGGCAGTTACCAATGGTTGGATAGACAAAAGTCCTTCATTAGGTATAAATCCACTTTTAAGGATGTAGAACGGATTTATCTTACCCAGGAGGAATTAGATGCCATTGAACAGAAGACCTTCAAAATTGAGCGTTTAAACCTTGTGAGGGACATGTTTCTGTTTCAGTGTTATACTGGTTTAGCATATAGCGATATGGCTTTACTTACTAATATAGATGTGAAGCCAGGGATTGATGGGAATAAGTGGATTATTATTAACCGAAAGAAAACTGATGTACGTTCTGCTATACCTCTTTTACCAAAGGCTTTAATGATTATTGAAAAGTATGATGGCAAAAGAAACGGGGATGAGTTGCTGCCCTGTTATTCCATTCAGAAGTTCAATTCTTATTTAGAGGAGATTGCGGATTTGTGCGGGATTCAAAAGAACCTGACTTCACATGTAGGCAGGAGAACATTTGCCACTACTGTTGCACTGAGTAATTGGGTATCTATAGAAACTATTAGTAAAATACTGGGGCATAGTACAACTAAGATTACGCACCAATACGCTGTAGTTACTGATTTAAAGGTGAGTCAGGAGATGGAGAAGCTGAAGGGTACTATGAAAGAATAAGGAGCAGGGTAACTTACTCATTACATATAATTTAAAATAATACATTATTTAGTAAGTTAACTCTCTTACCTTTTAATAAATATTGATATTCTATTATTTTTAATAATGTTTGCAAATCATTTTTTTTTGTAAATTACTATCAAGAATCTTTTTTAATATTCAACAAATTATTTACATTACATAATACGCAATGAAAACATTACAATACCTGTATTACAGGTTATATCTATTAATGGTAAGTGTAGGGAATGGCGATGTAGCTGAGTTTTTCTCAGTATTATTATTAACTATGATGTTTTATTTAAATTATTATTCAATTATTGGCTTTCTTTATGCTTTTTTTGGGATTAAGATTGATGTAAGTAATATTGCTCTTTTCATCTTAGGATTGTCAACATGTTTAATTCTTTATTTTTTATTGGTAAGTCGGGGTAAGTCAAATTCTATTATTACTAAATTTGAAGATGAAGATGAAAGTAAAAAAAAGACTGGAAGAATAATAATTCTAAGTTATATAATTTTGAATGTACTCATATTTATGGTATCTATATTACTTATGGCTAAAAGAAATAATGAGGTTCATTAATTTTTATTCCAGAAATATTTGAATATAACATGCCATTTTCCTGTATTTTTCAGTTAAACAACGGAGCAATAAACAAAGATGACGAAGTTATTTTTGAAGAATTTATTGATTCAGCCTTTGACAAATATGAAGATTTTCCAACCAAAATTGCTAATGTTTTATTTAATGGAGAGAAGGCATTCATTTATACAAATTGTTCTTGTTATATTTCTTCTAAAGGGGATATAAAAAAAGGCGATAAATTAGATGAAAATACTAAGATTGGATACTTTGCAGCAAATGGAGAAGATATACCTTACAATAAGCCTTATGCAACAATAAGGCCTGAATAATATTAGCGGCTTTAAAATTTTTCAACAAGATGATTTTTGCAGATATTTTAACAGCAGGTTAAATAATGAGAAGCAGATGTGGGAAAAGAAGTAAGATGAACCTGTATTATTTGATAAAGTGGACAGTGTTTCGAAATGCTCGTATTCCTGTGCCATAATGAGAAATAGGATTTTGAAAAAGCTGTTAACTGTTCTGATGGCTCTATTTCTTACTTTCGTGGAAAATAGAACAGTGGAAGCAACAAAACCAGGGCAGTACATTCATTCAACCTTAATAGGTGTTCCAACCAAAATGGATGGTATTGTTTCCTTTATCTTATCAGTAGACAATTTTTCCAGATTCTGTTTCCAACCCTCCCTGACAAAAGAGCTTACCGTTACCGATGTGGAAAAGCATCTCCGTGAAGTTCTGACGGAAATAAAAAAGAAGCATCCAGGTGTGAAGCCTAAAATATTTTTATCTTATGGGGAGGAAGTTGTTTCGAATCTGTCGGCATCTTTTACTAACCAATGTATCATAGAATATAATCCAGAGGAGGCTGACAGGATTGCTTTGCCTGAACTGAACAGTATACTGGATGCTACTTTTAATGAGGATTAAGCTATATACTGAAAGCAGGCCCTGTTTTTGTTCGTTCCTGATAGCATATTCCTGCAAGTGTTGTAATTGATAGATAGGGCAATTGCAGCCAGTTTTATGCTCTCAAACTGTTTGCCAGTGCAAATGTCAACGACTCTTGCAAAAAAAATCAAGGCTTTTCATAGTATTACTAACCGTAAAACCTATGGATATGAAGCTGAAATATTACCAAATTGGAAGGTGGCATTTTAGATTTTGGAGTTAAATGCTAAGTGCCGGAATAAGCATCCCCATAAATTGATTAATTTGTTTAAAATTTTTTATGAGTTTACTGAAATTGGAATCTGTACATCATATAGCTCTTATTTGCTCCAACTATGAGCTATCAAAAAAGTTTTATACAGAAATTTTAGGATTGAGTGTTATACAGGAAACTTTTCGCGTTGAGCGTAATTCATATAAACTTGATCTTGCATTAAACGGAAACTATATCATAGAATTGTTTTCTTTTCCTAATCCGCCTTCTCGACCTTCGGGCCCTGAAGCCTGTGGTTTGCGTCACCTTGCATTTAGTGTAACAAATATTGAAGCCTCTATCAAAGCATTAACATCTCATGGAGTAGTATGCGAACCTATAAGAGTGGACACAATATCAAATAAGAAATTTACCTTTTTCGCAGATCCTGATGGATTGCCGCTGGAGTTATATGAGGGTTAGTAATCCTGACAAAAACTAACCATCAGGAAAAGAGGAACTATTAATTAGTTTTCTTAAATTAACTGTTTAATTGTAAGAAAACCTTAATTAATTGATAAAAAATAATCAATGCAAATGATCATTTTAATCTGGATATTACTCCTAATCCTTGCAGTTTGGTTTTCCTGGTATTTTCTAAAAGATATTTTAAAACATAGGTATAATCTTGAAAATAACAGCTGGATTAAAACGGCCATTATTGGATTTACAGTAAATTTTTTTGACGTGCTTGGTATTGGTGCATTTGCTCCTCAAACCGCTTTGTTGAAGTTCACCCGTCAAACAAAAGATAAAATGATTCCCGGCACTATGAATGTTGCCAATACGCTTCCGGTTCTTATTCAGGCAATCATTTTTATTAAGGTAATTGAAGTGGAACCTATTACGCTGTTCACGATGCTTATAAGTGCAACTGCAGGGGCAGTGATAGGGGCTGGAATTATTTCCCGGCTATCAGAAAATAAAATTCGCTTTACAATGGGTATTGCATTACTTGTAACCGCCGGATTTATGATTTTAAATAGTTTGCATCTGATTCAGGGTGGGGGGATGGCAATTGGGCTGGATGGCAACAAACTGGTGATTGCAGCAACAGTAAATTTTATTTTGGGTGCACTGATGACAGCCGGTATAGGCTTATATGCACCTTGTATGGCCCTTGTTTTTATGCTTGGGCTATCACCCAAAGTGGCATTTCCTATCATGATGGGATCTTGCGCATTTCTTATGCCATTCGCTTCATATAAATTTATTAAAGAATCTGCCTATAACAGAAAGGCAGCGCTGGGGATGGCAATACCCGGCATGGTAGCAGTGTTGATTGCAACATTTATTGTGAAGTCTTTACCTATTGATAAACTTAGAATTATAGTAATAGCAGTTATTATTTATACTTCAGCAAGTATGTTTTTTGCAGTTTTTAAGAAAAAAAATAGTACAATGACAAAAAATAGTATATCGTTAATATTGGTCTATTTGCTTTTAATAAGCAATACAGCCATTTCACAGGAAAAAAACATTGCTGAAGCGATTAATACTAATAAATTTAACCCATCTACATTGTTATGGTATAACAGCCCTGCCAAAAAATGGGAAGATGCGTTGCCTGTAGGAAATGGCCGCCTTGGCGCTATGGTATTTGGAAAACATGGTGAGGAAAGGATTCAGTTGAATGAAGACACTTACTGGACTGGTGGCCCTTATTCAACAGTTGTAAAAGGCGGAAACAAGGTATTGCCTGTAATACAACAGATGGTCTTCCAAGGGAAATATTTAGAAGCCAATAATTTATTTGGAAGAAAATTAATGGGCTACCCCGTGGAACAGCAAAAATATCAGAGCCTTGGTAATTTGGTTTTATTCTTTCAAAAGGAAGATTCAGTAAGCAACTATAAACGATGGCTGGACCTGGAAACAGGAATTACCAGTGTATCTTATCTGTCCAACGGCATTACTTTTAACAGAGATGTTTTTGTGTCTGCTCAGGATCAGGTGATTGTAATCAGGATCACTGCTGATAAACCTGGAAGTATTTCTTTAACGGCAAATCTCAGGGGAGAAAGAAATCAAACACATTCAAATTATGCCACTGATTATTTCAGGATGGATCCGGATGGCAGGGATGGATTAAAGCTGACAGGCAAATCGGCCGACTATATGGGCGTGAAAGGCAGGTTAAAATATGATGCAAGGGTAAAAGCAGTTCCAGAAGGAGGTTCCATAAAAACTGATGGGGTAAACCTGATTATTGAACATGCAGATGCTGTGACCTTGTATGTTGCTGCTGCAACAAATTTTGTTAACTATAAAGATGTATCGGCAAATGAACATGCAAGGGTAATTGGGTACTTAAACAAAATAAAAAATAAGAATTACCGGGTAATACATGAAAATGCGACGGCGGATTATAAAAAATATTTTAACCGTGTTGAACTAAACCTGAATACAACTGTAAATTCCTTTCTGCCCACCGATCAGAGAAAACAAAAAATTCAAAATGATGAAGATCCATCCATGGCTGCGCTTAGCTATAATTTTGGAAGGTACCTGATGATTGGGTCTTCAAGGCCTGGTGAACAACCAGCTAATTTGCAGGGAATCTGGAATGAAGATATGAACCCCGCCTGGGATTCAAAATATACTACCAATATCAATACAGAAATGAATTACTGGCCGGTTGAATCTGGAAATCTTTCTGAATGTGCAAAGCCTTTGATCCAAATGATCAAAGAATTGCAGGATCAGGGTAGTCAGGTTGCAAAAGAACATTATGGTGCACAGGGTTGGGTTTTTCATCAGAACACAGACTTATGGAGAGTTGCAGCGCCAATGGATGGCCCTACCTGGGGCACTTTTACGGTTGGTGGAGCATGGCTTTGCACACACCTTTGGGAACATTACCAGTATACCATGGATCAATCCTTTTTAAAAGAGGTATATCCGGTTATCAGAGGTTCTGTCCAATTCTTTATGGATTTTTTAGTAAAGCATCCAAATGGTAAATGGCTGGTCACCAATCCATCTACTTCCCCTGAAAACTTTCCTGATGGCGGAGGGAATAAACCTTATTTTGATGAAGTAACAGCAGGATATAGAGAAGGAACAACCATTTGTGCCGGTTCTTCTATTGATATGCAAATACTCTATGATCTTTTTGGTTATTTTATAGAGGCATCTGAAGTTTTAAAAATAAATGATCAATTGATAGACCATGTTAAATCTGCCAGGGAAAAATTAGTGCCTCCTCAAATTGGATCAGACGGTTCTTTGCAGGAATGGGCGGATGACTGGAAATCATTAGAAAAAAATCACCGCCATTTTTCACATATGTATGGATTGTATCCCGGCAAAGTATTGTATGAAAAAAGAACTCCTGCTTTGATTGAAGCTTATAAAAAAGTATTAAATGAAAGGGGGGATGGTGCAATGGGTTGGTCAAGAGCCTGGAAAATGGCTTTATGGGCGAGATTAAATGACGGCGATCATGCCTATAAAATATATAAAGGTTATCTTAAAGAGCAATGTTGTGCTTCATTGTTTGCTCTTTGTGGCAAGGCCATGCAAGTGGATGGATCATTTGGTGTTAGTGCTGCAATAACTGAAATGCTCATTCAGTCTCAGGATAAATTTATCAGACTATTACCCGCAGTTCCTGATGCCTGGGCTGATGGTTCTTTTAAGGGAGTGTGTACCAGAGGGGCTTTTGAATTCAATTATGCATGGCATAATAAAAAAATCACTTCACTGCACATTTTATCAAAAGCGGGTAAAATTTGCAGGATTGAATATAAACCTGATAGCAGGATTATTGCCAAAGGATTACCTGTTGCATTTAAAAATTTACCAGGCGGGATTATTGAATTCAATACTGTAAAAGGCGAAACCTATACTATTGAATAATTGGCAATAAAATTTGTAAATTCACTTTAAATCATGTCCGATGAGTAATTATCCCAGTATTTTTAATGATGTTATCGGGCCGGTTATGAGAGGGCCATCCAGTTCCCATTGTGCCGCTTCATTGCGGATAGCACGTTTATGCAGGGATTTGATGGACGAAAATATTAAACATATTCTCATTGAATTCGATCCGAATGGCTCCCTCGCCACTACCCATAAAAGCCAGGGATCAGATATGGGTCTCTTCGGAGGTTTTTTAGGATGGGAAGCATTTGACGAACGGCTACCCGGGGCTGAGAAATATATAGCAACAGCTGGGATTCATGTTGACATTAGTATCTGTGATATACAAGCCGATCATCCCAATACGTACAAAATCACTTTAAGCAGTGATAAGGAAATAAGAAATCTTACTGCTATCTCAACCGGTGGTGGTATGATTGAGGTAATCAGCATTGACGGTGCAAAATTATGCATGTCAGGAGATTATTTTGAAACCCTGATTTATTGCAATGAGCCTGAGAATCTGATACATTATATTGAGTCAACTATTTCATTCGATGAACTGATCATTCATACCGGAACACAGACTTTTATTGAAATTAAATCCCAAAGTTTTCCGGATAAAATAATTTGTAATGAGCTTTTTTCATTTGAAAATGTAACTGCCATTAAGTTTCTAAAACCAATACTTCCTGTGCTGGCTAGAAAAAATTTAAGTGTTCCATTTATTACCTGCAATGAAATGCTGGAGTATAATAATGGCAAGAATAAAACACTTTGGGAACTTGCTGTTGATTACGAAAGTCAAAGAGGGAATATTTCGCCAAATGAGGTATTTGAAAAGATGAAGGGAATTATAAAAATTATGGGCAATGCCATAGCGTTAGGATTAAAAGGAACTCATTATGAAGACCGCATATTAGGAAGTCAGTCACTTCAGTTCAAAGAAAATTTAGAAGCAAAGAAATTGGTGGAGGGAGATTTAAATAACAGGGTCATCCTGTATGTATCTTCCATGATGGAAGTTAAAAGTTCCATGGGTGTAATAGTTGCTGCACCTACCGCAGGATCCTGTGGTGCATTGCCCGGAGCATTGTTTGGTACCGCACATTCATTGCAATTACCTGAAGATGAAATTGTAAAAGCGATGCTTGCAGCTGGTATGATTGGCGTATTTATTGCTACGCATGCCACTTTTGCTGCGGAAGTTGGTGGTTGTATGGCGGAAACAGGTTCGGGTGGCGGAATGGCAGCAGCAGGAATAGTAGGTATGAAGGGGGGCTCTTTAAAACAATCTATTGCAGCAGCCTCACTCTCTTTACAAAATTCACTTGGAATTATATGCGACCCCATTGGTAACCGGGTGGAAGCACCTTGTCTTGGCAGAAATGTTATGGCAGCTACTAATGCTATTTCCTGTGCAAACATGGCGCTCTCTGATTACGATCAAATCATACCACTGGATGAGGTTATTGAGACTATGAAAGCTGTTGGTGACCAGATTCATTACACTTTGAGATGTACAAATCTAGGCGGGCTGTCTGTAACAAATACTTCAAAAAACTTAGAAGCAGTATTAGAACAAAATTCAGGTAAACATTTCAAAGCCTGTTAATTTCCAAACTGGTAAGTATACATTTATTTTCTCAAACACATTATTGAAGAATAGGTTTCTATTCCATCCCATAAATTTTTTAATCTGATATTTTCATTTTCAGCATGTTGATTATTATCGTAATTGGCAATGGGAACAGTAATGGGATAAGTATGTAAATATTTTTCAAAAACATAAAGCGGAAGGCTACCCCCCAGGGTTGGAGAAATTACAATTTTGTCTGTAATAGTATTTTGTACTGCTGCAATAATCCTTTTCGAAAAAGGATTATCTAAAGAAGTTTTCTGTGCATTGTATCCACCCGATTTTTCCACCATTGCTATTCTGGGATATTTTATTCGTTCTGCATCTGTAGGCTCTTTACCGGTAACATAATACCCCTGTGCACGGATATGTTCAATTACTTTTTGTTGTTGTCTTTGCCAGTCGTTACCCATTACTAATCTTAAATCAATGGAGGCAACTGCTTTAACTGGAATTACATTGGCTGACAATTTTCCTGTATTGGCACTTTGAATTCCATTAATATTTAAGGAAGGAAGGTTTATTGATTCAGACAGTCCTTTATCAGGTTGTTCCGCAATCATAAATCCAAGTTCTTTTTTTAAACTATCATCCATGTAAGGAATAGATGCTATGGCTATTTTTTCTGCATTGCTTAAGGGTATTACATCATCGTAAAATCCCTTGATTAATACTTTCCCATCTTCATCTTTCATGCTTGACAGTAATTTAGCCAATTGCATGGCAGGGTTAGGAGCCCAGTTGCCATAATGCCCACTATGCAAAGGTCGTTTTGATCCGAAAACAGTAATTTCCAAATGGGTATCACCTCTTACACCAAAAACGATTTGTTTTCTGCCGGATTGATGAACAGGCCCATCACAAATCACCCACATATCAGCGGAAAGTAATTGACGATTATTTTCAAGTATTTCGTATAAATGTTCAGAACCGGCTTCTTCTTCCCCTTCAAAAAAGAACTTAATATTAACGGTAGGCTTAATACCTGATTTCATTAATGCAGTATATGCATTCAGAATTGCCATAATCCCTCCTTTATCATCAGAAGCTCCTCTTGCATAAATGCGCCATTGGTCATTATATTCTTTCTGAGTAAAAGGTAATACAGTTGGATGCTGATTCAGGGAACCACTTAGTAAAACCGGGTTAAACGGATGCAACCCCTGTGACCATTTAGTAGTGTCAACAGGCTGGCCATCATAATGGGCATAAAAAATGATGGTATTGGCCTGTTCATTCACTTTAACTTCTCCATATACTGCAGGGGCATTTGTATTGGATGTAGTGTTCAATATTTGCACATTAGATATTCCACGCTTTTGCATATCTTTTACTAACCAATTTGCATTTTCTACATTATTCTTTTCGGAAGCAATATTTGGGATGGATAAAAATTTTACAAATTGTTGGATTAATTCATTCTGATTTGAACTGATATACTGCCTTACAGTAATGAGAGTATTATTTTGAGCATTTGCCAGTAGTGGAAACAATAATAAAAACAGTATTTTTTTCATGTTCTAAAACTACTGTTTAATTATTCGGTAACAAAGTTCTACCAGCCCATTCTTGTAAGCTGTAACATTTTTAAGGTGTAATGCTTTTTCCTGAGCTATTTTGTCAAAAAAAGGTATTCCATCTCCCAATATGATGGGGAGTATTGTCTGCCTTATTTCATCCGCTAAATTTAAATTAATGAAAGCTTTAGTTGTTGCAGCTCCTCCCGCAAGCCAAACATTTTTATATTTTGGTTTTAGTTTTTCTTCAACTAGTTTACTCAGGTCTCCTGAATAAATTTCAATGTTCTTTCTTTCAATTGGTAAGTTTCTGTGAGTCAAAACAATAGTAGGAATGTCTCCATAAGCCCAACCATATGATTTTGAAAGTTCCAGGGCAAGCTCATAAGTATGGGATCCCATTATATAGCAATCAATTGTTTTTAAAAATTCCACAATATCTGGTTCCTCAATACCATTCTCATAATAATCAGTTGTCTTAAACCAGGAAACACTATTGTCTTTTTTGGCAATATAACCATCAAGGCTGGAGACCATATGAATGGTTATTTTAAAAGCATCCTGCTCCATTTTAAATGAATTATTTTTATCAATTTATATTTTTAAACCCTAATTTAATGTATCAGCTGGCAGCTATCATCATAAAACTTTATTGATTATTAATCAATCGTTCTAATATTCTCGTATTGGCATCTTTTTCCAGGGCTGTTAATGTAATCTTGTTTTCTTTCATAAATACCGACATAGACCATAATAGTTCTTTATTAGCAGGAAATAATTGTATCTGATTATTCAGCCAGTTAATACCTGCTGCTTTCTGGTTCAATTGTTCATAGGCCCAGGCAGTAACCAAAGCATTGACTGGAATAAAATTCTTTACTGTATTTTCAATTTTTGGCTGAAAGGCAATAATCTTTTCTAAAGCATCATGCGCTGCTGTTACATTCTTTTGGTGCTGGAAACATAAATAGCTGATCCAGTATTCTAACCGCAGGTCAATGTCTTCATCATAAGGTTTACCTACCCCCAGATGTTCAGGCCATTCTTTTGAGGCATTGACAAATACCAGAGACTTTTCATAATTGCCCTGTTCAATTTGCATTACAGCCTGCATTAATTTTGTTTCCCGGTACAGTTCCCGCCCTTCAATAGCACCTTCAAATGGGATGATATTCAAATGGCTTAATACCGTATTTGTTTCAGGATATTGTTTATTCAATAAAAGTGTTTTTGCATAGAGCATTCCCATGATATAGTTTTCCGGGTGACCCATATAAAAGCTACCGGCATAATACAAAGCACTATCATATTGTTGCTGCTCTATATAATATTCACTGATCAGTTTTGGATACCTCCATTGTTTGTCAAGGACAAAAGCCCTTTTCAAATCTGCAATTTCCTGACTGTGATTTTCATTTTTAAATATAGCAGCTCTTACTGCATAAAAAGGCGCATAATTAGGCTCATTGCCACATGCGGAAAGCAGTGTTTTGCTTTCTACCATCCGGTTCCTGTCTTTATAAATCAATGCTAACTGATATTTTAATAACCAGTTATTTTGTTTCTGTAATAACTGCTCAATTACATGAGCTGTCTCTGATCGGAAAGGGAATGACAGCTCTGGATTAATTTGTGAGAAATCCACCAGCTTCTGATGTAAATAACTTACCCAGTAATGAGCTTCAGCATTGGAAGAATTCATAGAGAATAATTTTTCAGCCGCTTCTACATCACCTGTATTATAATACCAGATTGCCAATTCCAATAATGTTTCCTGTGGTAGTTCATTGCGTATTAATGCTAAAAATTGCTTTTTGTCTTCAGGCTTATTATACCATAAGTATTTTTCGAATCTTGCAAAATGACTCAGGAGATCCATAGCGGAAATGATTTGCAATACTTCCTTTGCTTTGGGTTCATTATGCAGGTATCTGTATAAAACTGCCTGCATTTGCAATGCTTCAATATTAAAGCGATTAAAATCAATGGCTTTTTTTGTATAGTCTAACGACTTATCAAACTCTTTTTCTTTCAGGTATATCCTGGCCAGTTCAGTATAGGCAGCACTTCTGTATTGTACGGATAAGGTAGCAATATCAAAACCATCTTTAGCATCGGTACTATTTCCCAGAGCTGTATTGATCAGGCCATAATAATAATTGGCAGCCCCATCATAAGTATCAATACTTAAAGCAGTTCTGACAAAGTTAAGTGCTTCTGTATAACGCATATTGCGATTCAGTAATTCAGACATGGCTACCAGTGCCGGTAAAAAATGAGGCTCAATCTGTAAGGAAGCCTGTAGTTTTTCTTCTGCAATAGCATACGTTTTTCCTTCCATGGCATCTTTGCCAAGTAAATACAATCCATAAGCAGTTTGCCAGTTGAATCCTGCAGGTGTTTCTACTGGTCTGTTTAATACCGTATTATTGGGGTTAGACTTATAGATTAATTTATTGTTGCCCAAAACAGCCATAAGGTTTTCAGTATTGGTATCCGTTGGTATAGAATCTTTAAAGAGTTGTAAGACATGCAGATGAAGTGGTTTACTGTAAATTACACGTTCCCCTGCGTTTATAACCAGCTGATCCTGAATTGCCTGAACAGGTGAAAAATATATTTTCATCCATCCATTTTCCATTTTCAGATTCAGGGCACCATATTCATTGGCTTCCACAAAACCTTTTGTGGCCAATACCGGATACCAGTATTCTTTCCAGGAATCTGTGCCATAAGGTGCGAAAGCAGTTTGTTTAAAGGGGGTTAAACTACTTAATGCAGCATTCTGGTTAAATCTTCTGCCGGATTGTAATTCAATATATTGTCCGTCTGTATCTGTTAGTAGTTTTTCCCAGATCATTCCCTGTCCGGATAAACCCCAAATCCATATTTTTTTACCTGGTTTATCATCATGATTGCCAAATCTCACCATTCCAAAGTCATCGTCATGCCAGTAAGCACCGGTAAAATTGGTGTACCTGCCAAATACATGGTAGGATTTATATCCGCCAAAATTATTTTCATTATACAATGCAATATTTTTAGCATTGGTTCTATTAACCGGCCAGTTGGCATTTTCCCCTTCGTGACCTATATATTTGGTGCCCGGGTAAATGAACTCTAAGTTGCCATTTGCTTTTAATCCGGCATTCATCCAATGGTAATAAGGTTGTTCGATTCCGGTAGCATTATACCAAAATGTACGGGTAGTGAAATAGGCTTTGTCTTTGGGAAGATTGATTTCCATCCGCCAATAAGATCTGCTCAACAGATCAAGTGCTCCAATGGTACAGCTTACACTTCCATCCGGATTATTAGTAGTGTTATAATCTACTGGAGTAGAGCAATTTGGCGTATGGCCAATGATGCCAAAATTTGCTTCCAATCCCCCGCTGGTCCATGGTCCCCGCATAGCAATATCCCTGAACTTGATACTGTGGTTGTAATAAATAAAAGGACGGTTAGTTGATTTTTCAATGGCAGTCCATATTTTACCACCAATCTCCGGTAATATCAGAAGTTTGAGATAGGCATTTTCAAGTTCAATTACTTTCCATTCTTTTTGAACAGATGTATTGGAAAAGCCATCAAACCGGAAATAAGGATAAACAGGTGTAAGTAAGGGTATGGGATTAGGGTCTGAAAATGGATAGGTTGGAAATACTTTTTTATATTCTTTTATAGTTGCATTTGGTTGCTGCGCAAAGCATGTAATTGCACAAAGCATCCAAAAAAGAAGGAATATCTTTTTCATAAATGCGTATTATTATCCTTTAAAAATAGTGTATCAGTTAATTCCCACTCCATACTGATCAACCAAATATATAAATGCTGCAATATTCACAGCTCCTAAAAGCAATTCCCGTTTATTTACATTTTCAAACACATCTGTTTTTGCATGGTGCAAATCAAAATACCTTTGTCCATCTGGAATCAGGCTGGTAAGGATCACATTTTTATCTGCACTAACCAAGGGTTCAATATCAGCACCACCACCACCTGCAACAATTTCAGTTCCATAATGCTTTAACAGTGGGTTCCAGGTTTGAAATCTTTTTAACTGATCCGTACTGCAACCTATCCCAATAGCTCTTGGTGTAAAACCACCACCATCACTTTCTAAAGCTAATACATGTTTTTCTTTATGCTGAGTAGCTAATTCAGCATATTTTAAACCTCCTTTACCCCCATTTTCTTCATTGGCAAACAATACAAACCGGATGGTATGTTTGGGTTGATAATTAAGTGCTTTAAAAGTACGCAATACTTCCATCGTATGCACCACTCCTGTTCCATCATCATGCGCCCCTTCATTCACATCCCAGCTGTCCAGATGCCCCCCGATGGTAATGATCTCATCGGGAAACAGGGTTCCTTTTACTTCAGCCACCACATTATTTTCATCTGCATCCGGTAAAAAATACCCATAGGTCTGCAATTGTACCCGGATGATAGACTTTTTAGCCTGAGCATATAAATTTTTTGCATCAATGGGTCCCAGTGCTATTGCAGGAATTTTAGGAAAAGAATCATTGTATTCCATATCACCTGTTTGGGGTTCATTATCAGAGGCAGTGCTTAATGAATGGATCATTACACCAATTGCACCATATTTAGCTGCCCTGCTGGGCCCATCGGAACGATAGGAATATGCATTTTCATAGGCTTTACCGGCTTCAATCTCGTTTGGATCCAGTATACTATGGTAATACACAATCTTCCCCTTAACTTCATTCTTTCTTTTTTCCAGTTCATCAAAATCAGCAATTGCCAGTACTTCTCCTTCAATTAAGCCTTTGCTGCTTAAAGAATTACCTAAAGCCATCACTTCCAGTTTTTTATTCAGCGGTTTTCCATTTACTGAAACAATGGCAGCATAATCCTTTCCCCCTCTTTTCCAGTTAGGTGTTTTACAAGCCTGAAAATATACTTTATCAGGCTGAAAAGCTTCCATATTAACCTTACCCCAAATAGCAGCATTATGTTGTTCGGGAGAGCCCGCTAAACGCCCGCCAATATTTTTAGTCAATTCCCTTAACAGATCATAAGCTTTGCCATTATTCATAATTTCATCTGACATTCTTTTGATCATGATACTGTCTTTATTCAACTGGGCAGTAACTATTAATGGAAAACAAAGAATGAATAATATTAACACACGCATGGTAGATGTTTTAGTATTTGGTAAGGCTTAAATATAGTGGTTAATAGCGAAATGTATTTATAGCTTTTAATTTTGATCCTGACATTTATATGATAGTGGAAATTTCATATTACTTTAATTGAGTTTTCCATATTCAACATATTTTTATCCTCCTTACATCTTTCACACTTTCGTAAAGCATTAAACAAATTCCGATACATAGTTGTTATATTTATCACAGATATCAGGCATGGTATAATAAAAAACATACCATCTTAAATTACCTGGTTAAAACAATATCATCTATTATGGAAAACAATGCATCTCAGAGCCAATCAGCTCAAAAAAGCGGGGAGAGTAAATGCCCGTTTTCTGGTGGAGCACTGAAACAAACTGCGGGTAGTGGAACGGGAAACCGTGACTGGTGGCCCAATCAGTTAAAGTTAAATATTTTAAGGCAGCATCCTGCAACAGCTAACCCAATGGGTACAGCATTTAACTATGCGGAAGCATTTAAAAAACTGGATCTGATTGCTGTTAAGAAAGATATTTTTGATTTGATGACAACCTCTCAGGACTGGTGGCCAGCCGATTACGGACATTATGGTCCCTTTTTCATTCGTATGGCATGGCATAGTGCAGGAACCTATCGTATTTCTGATGGACGAGGTGGTGCTGGTAATGGAACTCAACGGTTTGCTCCACTAAACAGCTGGCCGGATAATACTAATCTGGATAAGGCCCGATTGCTACTTTGGCCGGTTAAAAAGAAATATGGAAAGAACATTTCATGGGCAGACCTGCTGATCCTTGCAGGAAACTGTGCACTGGAATCGATGGGTTTTAAAACCTTTGGTTTTGCAGGTGGCCGCGTAGATGTTTGGGCTCCAGAAGAAGATGTGTATTGGGGATCTGAAAAAGAATGGCTGGGCGACAAACGATATACAGGTGACAGGGAACTGGAAAACCCTTTAGCAGCAGTGCAGATGGGGTTGATTTATGTGAACCCCGAAGGGCCTAATGGCAAACCGGATCCGCTTGCAGCTGCTATCGACATTCGGGAAACTTTTGGCCGTATGGCAATGAATGATGAAGAAACAGTAGCATTGATTGCCGGCGGACATACTTTTGGTAAAACACATGGGGCTGCAGATCCTGGTAAATATGTGGGTAGGGAACCAGCAGCTGCAGGTATTGAAGAACAGGGCCTTGGCTGGAAAAATACCTTTGGTACCGGCAATGCTGATGATACTATAACCAGTGGTTTGGAAGGGGCATGGACTACCACACCCACTAAATGGAGCAATAATTTCTTTGAGAACCTGTTTGGCTATGAATGGGAATTAACCAAGAGTCCTGCCGGTGCACATCAATGGAAACCAAAAGATGGTGCGGGGTATGGTAAAGTTCCGGATGCGCATGACCCGTCTAAACATCATGCACCAACCATGCTGACTACGGATATAGCATTGCGGGTTGATCCGGCTTATGAAAAGATTTCCAGGCATTTTTATGAACACCCGGATGAGTTTGCTGATGCTTTTGCCCGTGCCTGGTTTAAGCTGACTCACCGGGATATGGGCCCGCTTGCCCGCTATCTCGGACAGGAAGTACCTCCCGAAGTTTTGATATGGCAGGACCCTATTCCTGCAGTTACACATGTTGTAATTGATCAAAAGGATATTGCAGTATTAAAAGCTACAATACTGGAATCAGGGCTCTCTGTATCTGAATTGGTTACCACAGCCTGGGCTTCTGCCTCCACTTTCCGGGGCTCTGATAAAAGAGGTGGCGCCAATGGAGCACGTATACGCCTGGCCCCTCAAAAAGATTGGGAAGTGAATAATCCAGCCCAATTGGATAAGGTATTAAAAAAACTGGAAGCTATTCAATCAGCCTTTAATACTGCTCATGCTGGTGGCAAACAAGTCTCTATGGCAGACCTGATTGTTTTGGCCGGATGTGCAGGTATTGAAAATGCAGCAAAGAATGCGGGCTATAATGTAGAAGTGCCATTTACACCGGGACGTGCAGATGCTGCTCAGGAACAAACCGATATAGCATCATTTGCAGTTCTGGAACCCAAGGCAGATGGATTCCGCAATTATATTAATTCAAAATATACGGTCAATGCAGAAGAAATGCTGATTGATAAAGCACAATTATTAACCTTATCTGCACCGGAAATGACTGTTTTGATTGGTGGAATGCGTGTACTGAACACCAACTTTGACCAGTCTTCACATGGTGCCTTTACCAGTCATAAGGAATCACTTACGAATGACTTTTTTGTGAACCTGTTAGATTTGAATACTACCTGGAAAGCAAATTCTGATAAACTGGAGGTTTTTGAAGGCAGGGACAGAAAAACTGGTGCAATCAAGTGGACAGGTACCCGTGCAGACCTGATCTTCGGTTCTAATTCAGAGCTTAGGGCACTGGCTGAAGTATATGGATCGGACGATGCAAAAGATAAATTTGTACATGATTTTATAGCAGCTTGGAATAAGGTGATGAACCTGGACAGGTTTGATCTGGCCTGATTTCAAAATACAGTTATTTAATATAAAAGGTGGTCTGTTTAAAGGCCATCTTTTTTTATTTTCAGCATTGTGCCACTTATTATTTATTAAACTGACTGGCCCAAAATAATTAGTAACAGCTACTAAAATGTAAGTAATATTGTTTCGTTAGTAATTAGTGATTTCCATTTTGAAACAAGTGCTGTAAAGGTTTTTCTTATATTTTCAATTTCAATGGATGAAAGTTCTATAGCCGGAACTTCAGGATTTGTCTGACGAAGGCTATCATTAAATACTTTGTTTAGATTTTCAAATACTCCCTGTGATAATTCCATCAGAAATAGGTTTGCCATACATTCTGCATACCATGCTTCATTGGTGAGGGAAAGTTTATCTCTTAATTCTTTGTTTTCAAAAACTTCCGGATTCATACCTTCCTTTATTAAACCCCAGAATGCCGTGGTATATTTAAGTGTAGTTTCAATTGCATAATGGCTTAAATCATGCAATATAAAAAACGCATCTGCTTCCACCCAAAAGTCCTCCCTGCCTTCCCTTTTATATGAGATAATATGCTTTTGGCCTGTTCGTTTTTTGAAAATAATGTCCATTAGTAAAAGTAGGAATTAAGCCGAATTACCTTTATAAAATGGAGATTAGTCCAATATTTTTTATTACAGGGTTTAAAAATCTTATCTATATTCATTAGTAAGAAAAACGTGCCCCATATGAAAACTGTAATATTTCCGAAATTCTACATTTGCCTAAGTATTTTACTATTTACTTGTATGAATGGTTTTGCGCAAAGCCAAAATGGCAACAATTACAAAACTGTACATAATAATAATGGCCCTACACTTGGATATTCGCCTGCATCAGGTATTGCGATTATCACAATAGATGGGCTTCATTTTAAAGACCTTAATAAAAATGGTAAACTGGATCCTTATGAGGATTGGCGTTTACCTGTTGAAACAAGGGCCAGAGACCTTGCCGGTAAAATGAGTATTGAACAGATTGCAGGTCTAATGCTGTACAGTGCTCATCAGGCAATTCCTGCAAACACAAAAGGGTTTGGAGCCGGTACTTATAATGGCAAGCCGATTGATTCCAGCAATATGCAACCCTTCGATATTTCTGACCAACAAAAGAAATTCTTAAAAGAGGATAACCTTCGCCATATATTGATTACAAAAGTGCTGAATCCGGAAGTTGCTGCTAAGTGGAATAATAATGTGCAGGCTTTTGTGGAAGGGTTAGGATTAGGTATTCCTGCAAATAACAGCTCTGACCCCCGTCATGCAGTGGTCGCAAATGCAGAATATAACCTGGGTTCTGGAGGTAAAATTTCCATGTGGCACTGGAAGTAAGTATAATGGCTCACCCACTTGTAAAAGAGGCAGCAGTGATTGCTATACCTGATGAAATATGGACAGAAAGACCTTTGGCAGTTATTGTATTAAAAGACAAAAGCCAACCATTGGTACCTGAGGAATTAACCCATTTACTAACCGGAACATTTGCAAAATACCAGATACCCGATCAGTTTGTTTTTACAGATGAAATCCCCAAAACCAGCGTAGGTAAATTTGATAAAAAAGAAATGCGGCGCCTATATGCGGAAGGCCTTTTAAAAAATAATGAATAGGATTACTGTGCCGCCCCATCTTCACTTTTTCAATTCTATATCATAAGGATACTTTATAAAAAAATAGTTAAGGAATCAACAGGTTTAGTTGATTCCTTAACCAATAAAACTATCTAATAAGTACAGTTTCTAAATATTTGAATTACTGCTTTTTAACTAAAGACCGTATATACAGCACCAACTCCCAACGTTCTTTTTCTGTAACGGTTTTTTTAAATGATACCATGGGTGTATGTCCGCGTGCAATTTTCCAGAACATACTGCCATCTGTCTGATTCTGAACCTTATCAGATGTATGATCTGCCGGAGAAGGATTACAGGTTACCGCCTGCGGACCATCTCCTTTACCATTTTTTCCATGACAGGGACTGCAATTTGACAAATAGATTTTCTGTGCATGAGGCAGTAACTGCACACTGTCTTTATAAGGATTTACCATGGATTCTGCTGAAGGTGGCGGTACCCATGAATTATCTTTTTCCTGTGAAAATCCATTGCAAATACCTGCAAAAACAAATACAATTAAAAGCCAAACATACATTTTAAAGCGATTGCTCTTTTTCATACTAATATTTTTTCAAATGGGACATTGTTTAAACATCAAAAGTTAGAGAGTTCTTTTAATTCAAAACATGACTTTTGTTAGGAATTACTATTTTTTGAAATTTTAAAGCATCTACTACCTATTTAATAACAGTTTTCTTTATCGTATTTTCTGTTACTGAAAACTCATTTATATATATTTTCATCAGGATAATAAAATAACTAATCAGTAAAGGGCCGAAAATAAGGCCCATAAAGCCAAATAATTTTAAGCCTACAATTACACCCAAAATGGTTACTAAAGGATGCACATTTCCTATTCTTTTTAATAAGCCCAGCCTCGTAATATATTCCACATTACCAGTAAATAATATACTGTACAATACCAGTCCGATTGCTGCAAAATGCTGATTCGTGGAATATAAATATATTGACAAAGGCACCCAAATAATCATTACTCCAACAAATGGGAAAAAAGAAAAAATTCCGGATATAACACCCCACATCCCCCAATCCTGTATTCCTAAAATCAAATACCCAATCGTTGCAACTGCTCCATGAACAATTGAAATAACCGGAATTCCAATTGCATTTGCTCTGATCATCATATCAGTTTCATGAGCCAGCCGTTCTATATTTCCGGGATTCAACGGAATAAGTTTTCCTAAATAATTCTCTATTTGTTTTCCGCTGTATAACAAATAATATAATAAAAAAAATAACATAACCAGATTAGAAAGGATATTAACCGTGCTGTTTAAAAAAGATGGTACATAAGAGAACGAAGTTTCAGCCATTGATTCCGCATTGGCTGTTGTAAATAATTGCCAGCCAATATAGGTTTCAATTTTTTTGGAAAACATTACAAGACCTGCAATTAACTCCTGTTGTTTATTTACCAATTGGCTTATTTTAGGCAAAACCATTAATATGGAAAAATAAAAAGGAATCGCAATTACCAGTATAGAAGTAAAAATAAATAAAACAGCAGTGATGCCTTTACCCCATTTTTTTTGAATGGTAAGCTTATAATACAATTTTCTGGTAAGAATAAACAAAGTAATTCCACCTAAAAATCCTGGCAGAAAAATATACAAAGTAGTAGCAAGTAAAAGTCCCAGCATGATGATCAAAGCAAGTAAAATAATTTGCCTTAACTGATTATTAAAAACATTTGGCATAGTAAATTTCTATTTAAATCTTAATGCTTTCCAGTACGTCTGGAAACCTCACTAGTTGTTGTTCCATTCTTTTTCTTCCCCAAGATCACGAACAATAAGAAAAAAAACCAGCGCTGCCAGTGTAGCAATAAAAGGAATTATAGTTAACAAATACATGAGTTAGTTTTAGAATTGTGATTGAAATAAGCTGTTTCAAAGTTGTGTCTATTTTGGTTTTAATGCATTACAACACAAGCTGAAATATTTATAACATTCACAGATATCTGAAAGCTCCCTATTCTTCCAGAATTTTTATGCTTCATATATTCAAATGAAATAGAATAAAAAAGGGTAACAGAATTTACATCTGTTACCCTTTTTATGCTGAAATTATATCCCGAATTCTATAGAGCGTTTTTCCATTCCTTTACCTGCATTACCTCTGCCTGTCTTGGGAAAATTTTAGTGATTAATACCCTGTGTACTTCTTCATCCCTGTCTGTACAGGCATCGGCAAGTACTGTAATTTTAAAATCTTTATCGGCAGCTTCTCTCAAAGTAGATAATACTACTCCACTGGTTGCAATACCAGTCAGTACCAAATGCTGTATGCCATATGCCCTTAATACAACTTCCAGGTCACTCCCGGCAAAAGCGCTAACTCTTTTTTTACAGATTACCACTTCATGTCCCAGGGGTGCCACTGATGCATGCACCTGCATGGCATCGGCTTCATCCAGATTCATGGACCCATTTTTCAGTAAAGAGAACGATTTATTATTCGGGCTTACTTCAGGAAACCCTTTTCTGAACCCTACCACAACATAGATTACCGGAATAGTTAGATTGCGGGCTGTTTCTATGGCTTCTGCCACAATTGCCAGATATTCTTCTGCCTGTCCCAACGTTTTTACAGTTGCGACCTGCACATCCATCACCAGTAATGCAGTTTTCAAATTTGTTTCCATAATTAAAGATTTATTAGTTTATAATATGCTTTTTTGTACTAAAATAAATATTCATTCTTATCAATGTCCCCTTAAATCAAAGATAACACAGTAAGTTAATCTGATTAACAGGTTGTATTCGTAACTTTAAAACAATATTTTTATTTGTAATAAAAATCTATGAACTTAAAAATCCTTTCCTTTCAGATTGCAGACAGCATTGATATCAAACAGTTTAAATCAGATTTTACTGCCAATATTCATTTTGCGGATACAGACGAATTGTTTTACCATATCGACACCTATAAATACCTCTATGTATTTAAATATGGTATCGTTTGTTTTCTGGGTTATAATGAAACCGAGATGACGGTATTCCTGCAAATGATTAATTCCTATTCAAAAAATTACTTTGATCAGAAATTAAGTGATGAATTTGAGTTGGTTACGGATGCTCCTGCTATGAACTTCGGGTATAATAAAATTGAAATTCCCAATCCCGGCATTGAAGCCATCCGGTTAATTATGCTTAATACTTCTCAAAGTGTGGCACTGGATTATTTTGATCAGCAAACCAATCATTTACTGGAAGAAACAAATTACCATACCCAGATCCTGGAAAAAAAAGGAAAAATAGATCTCGGTGGCATTGAACTTAAAAAATATATCGGGCGTACCCTTAACCTTAAAAATAAAGTAGCTGCCAACCTCTATATTTTCGATTCCCCGGAAGCTACCTGGGAAGATGAAAGCCTCAATAAACTGGATATCGGTTTAAAGAAAACTTTCGACCTGCAATCCCGGTTCCGTACTATTCAGGATGGGTTGCAGATTGTAAAAGATAATCTGGAACTCTTTAAAGACTTACTTCAATACAGAAACAGCGTAGTGCTGGAATGGGTAATTATTATTCTTATCCTGGTAGAAGTGCTTAATATTTTTATTGAAAAAATTTTCAAATGATAAGTGCTGATTTTATTATCTCTTATGCAAGGGCAAATTGGTTAATGCAGCCAGCTTTTCTGCAAGGCTTTCCCCTTCTTTACTAAATACCCAAACAAATAAAGCTTGGATTCGATCATCTTTTTTTATTTGTTCAATTGCCTGCAGGGTTAAATTCTTTGCAATCCCCTTCCCCCGGTATTCTTCCAGTACCAGGGCAGAACACAGATAAATAGCTTCATAACCGCTGGCAGTTGTTGTTAATTCAAACAACTCTTTTTCAGATATTTCTGCTGCCAGAAACCTGTCCATCAATTCCAATGTGGTTGGAAAAACCAATATCCAGGCTACCGGACCATCCCCTTCATTATACTCAGACATTGTGGAAGGATGAATCTTCTGTAAGCGACTGATTACATCTTCATCCACACTCAACTGATCGGGATCTGTCCTGCTGGCAAAAACCTCATCAGCCAATGCTATCATTCTTTCAAAATTGCTTGTCGCCATATTCCAAATATAACATACATTTCATGCAAAATTAACATGCTGTTATTTTATAAAAATTGCACTATCAGCTGTTCAACCATCTTTATTTTTGTCAAAATACCTTTGTAATGAAAAAAATAATGCTCCTGTATGTACTTTCATTTCTGACTGCTTTTGCATTTGCACAAAACAACAATTCAACCGCCTCCAAAAATACCAGTCCAGATCAGCCAAAACTGGTCATCGGTATCGTAGTAGACCAGATGCGTTGGGATTATTTATACCGTTTTCAGGATGCCTATCAGCCAACCGGTGGTTTTAAAAGACTTTTGGGTGAAGGGTTTACCTGCGACAATACTTTTATCAATTACCTGCCCTCTGTAACAGGGGCCGGCCATGCCTGTATTTATACCGGTTCCGTACCAGCTATTCATGGTATTAATGGGAATAACTGGTGGGATAATAACCTGAAAAAAATGATGTATTGTGTACAGGACGATTCTGTAAAAACAGTCGGCAGCAATACACAGGATGCCGGTAAAATGAGTCCTAAAAACCTGTATGTTACCACTATTACAGATGAATTAAGAATAGCCAGCAATTTTCAGAGTAAGGTAATCGGGCTATCTATTAAGGACAGAGGTTCTATTCTTCCTGCCGGCCATGCGGCCAATGGTGCATACTGGTATGATGCCCAATCCGGAAATTTTATTACCAGTACCTATTATATGAAAGCATTACCAGAATGGGTTAGAGCATTGAATACCCGAAAACTGGTAGATTCCTTCTATGCAAAAAACTGGGATCTTTCACTCAGCAAAAACTTATATACTTCGCTCTGTGATGCAGATGAAAACAGTTATGAATCTAAAATATTTGATACGGTTCATACTGGTTTCCCTTACCAGTTAGCTCTTTTTACCGGAAAAGACTATTCCAAAATTGCCTATACGCCCTATGGAAATGATTTATTGGTGGAAGCAGCCAAAAAAGCCATTGAAGGTGAGCAATTGGGTAATCATACGGTTACTGATTTCCTGGCCATTAGTTTTTCTTCACCCGATTATATTGGCCATGCTTTTGGCCCTAATTCATGGGAAATGCTGGATAACTACAGCAGACTGGATGTGAGTTTGGGTAATTTACTGGATTATCTGGATAACACTGTTGGAAAGAATAAATACACTGTATTCCTGACTGCCGATCATGCTGGTGCCCACATTCCCGAGTATTTACAAAAAAACAAATTGCCTGCAGGCAGATGGGAAGATAAAGACATTAAAAATGAACTGAACGGTATTTTTGAAAAAGAATACAGTATATCCGATCTGGTGACTGCCGTTAATGATTATGCAGTTTACCTGAACCATGATGAAATAGAATATGTAAAACAATTTGCTGGTCCGCTTGGTAAACTGGATGAAGAAAAAATTAAAAATATGATTACCAGCTACCTGATAAAAAAAGAGATGGTTTTGCAGGTAGTAGACCTGAAAAACCTAAACCGCAATCCACTTCCTCAAAAAATCAGGGATATGCTGAATAATTCCTATACTCCTGTACGTAGCGGAGATTTGGAAATTATTATGAAATCTGGTGTTATGTCTTCCGGTAAAACCGGAATGACCCATGGTGCCTGGTATAATTATGATACCCATATCCCTTTATTATGGTATGGGGCTGGTATTAATCAAGGCCATTCTTTTATCAATACAGATATGGCAGATATTGCACCTACCCTGGCTGCATTATTACATATTCAAATGCCCAGTGGTGCTGTTGGTAAAGTAATTACTGAAGTATTGAAATAAGCTCACAGGTTATTTATAAAAAAAGATGCTGCAATACAGCATCTTTTTTTATGCGGGTACCCGTACATTTGAAGCATGACTAGCCCATTGGATAACCCGGTATGGAATGCTTTAAGCAGTAAACTAAAACATTTTAATCAGGGTAATGACCTGCTTAAATACTTTCCCCCTGAGGTTTCTCCGTTTATTGCGCTGAAAGACTGGAATGAAGAAGATTTACAGCATTTAATCAACTTTATCCCGGAAAACAGAAGTTTTTCAGTACTGCTCCATAAAGAAATCAGTTTGCCCGAATCTTTTGAGATGATTTTTAAATTGCCACTTTATCAGATGCATAGTACAGATTTCAAACCCAATTATAAACCAGGCCTTTCCCTTCGCCCTTTAACAGAAGCTGATGTTCCGCAAATGCTTGCTTTAACCGAATTAACCAAACCAGGCCCTTTTTACCAGAAAACCATTGAATTCGGCAACTATTATGGCATTTTCCAGGAAGATGAACTCTTAGCCATGGCGGGAGAAAGACTACAAATGGATGGCTTTACAGAAATCAGTGCCATTTGTTCCAAACCAGGCCACCAGGGGAAAGGCTATGCCGCACATTTGTTTTCCCAGGCAGCGGAAAGGATCCTGCAAAATAATTGTGTTCCATTCCTGCATGTACGGACAGACAATCTGCGGGCCATTGAATTATACAAAAAGTCCGGATTTGAAATCCGGACAGATATTTATTTTGCTGTTTTTAAAAAAAGGTAACAGTACTGCTGGCTAGTCTATTCCACAACCAATCGGCGAACCAGGAGCAATTGTAATATGCGTAAATGCTTTCGCTTTTTCAGGTGTTTTTATCCTGTCCAGTGTCAGTAATAGATATCCTTTTACGGCACTGCTGGTAGCTGTTTTCAATTGCGTTTCTGCTGTTGTTTTAATCCCATCAATTGCATTGGCCAGGTCTGCCCTTACTGCAAAGGAAGCATTTTCATTTACAGAAGCCGCGAGCATATAAGTCAGTAACAACTGTGCATTTTGTTGCTGAATCAATCCTTCCAATCCTTTAGCAGCAGGTGCTTTCCATACTTTCTCCAACAACAGGCTCAGCATTTCATCCACACCTAATCCGTTGTTTTCAGCCTGGTATTCTGCCATCCGGTTTAAACGGCTGGTATTGAACAGAAAGGAAAAAGGAATTTCTGTTGCAGCTTCTGCTGCGGATAAAGGATCAAAAGCCAGTCCTGTTCTTCTGCTAAATAGCTCCCGGTTATAATCATAAGCAGCCGGCCTGGGTGGTATCAGTTTAATAATGCTTTCCGGTAATGCAAGTGCTTTAGGATTCATACAATCTATTATCGCTTGTAAGGCGGATAGTTGCTGTTCCCTGCTAACCGGTTTGGTAATGGTTTGCCCGTCTCCCTTCACCGCATAAGTATAATACATACCCCCTACCTGTTTGGTAACAGCTTCTATCTGATACCGGTGAAATAAATAGACCGGTACCAGTACATCTTCCAGTAAGGCATAAGGGGTTCCTTTACGAATAGAATTTTCCCCAAAATGCTGTAATGCTTTTTCCCTGATCTGCATTACCTCTTTTAATGCTGTAACCGGATCAGTGCCCACATCCCATAAATGGGCATTGGGGTGTAAACCTGCAGGATCACGTGCATCCCTGTCCGAAATAAAGGTTAACCCTTTTTTAGATGCATCAGAAAGTATGGTATTTAAAGCTGCTTTTTCATCTGTACCCTTATCAAATTGCCGGTAACCATAATTTATACTTACTTTGTCCCAATCGCCTATTTGGCCGGTATATGCATCTCTTAAATCAATTTCATGTTGTTTATTCAGTTTAACAGCTGGTGATGGATAATCCATTACACTGGCTCTGTTTTGTGTACTGGCAATATAATTATGCATCAGTCCAAGCGTATGCCCCACTTCATGTGCAGCCAACTGTTTCAAACGTGCCAGAGACATATCCAGCATTTTATCATCTCCAGACAGAGTATCCTTATCAAATGGTGATAACAATCCCTGTGCAATTAAATAATCCTGCCGTACCCTTAAAGAACCCAAAGTCACATTGCCTTTAATAATTTCCCCGGTTCTCGGGTCACTTACTGCATAACCGAAGGACCAGCCCCTGGTGCTGCGATGCACCCAGTTGATCATATTATAGCGCAGGTCCATAGGGTCTGCACTGTCCGGCAATACTTTTACCTGGAATGCATTTTTAAAACCTGCTGCTTCAAATGCCTGGTTCCACCAGCTGGCACCTTCCAGCAAAGCACTCCTGATGGGTTCTGGTGTGCCATTATCCAGGTAATACACAATCGGTTTTACCGCTTCGCTGATAGCTGCACCAGGGTCTTTCTTTTCCAGCCTGTGCCTTAATATAAATTTTTTCTCAATGGGTTCTGCTATCGGTGTACTGTAATCAAAATAGTCCTGTGTAATATACGGGCACCTTGCATCATAAACCCTGGGTGTAAAATTGCTGTCCGGCAATTGCACAAAAGAATGGTGCACCCTTAAAGTAATCGCTTCGGAAGCCGGTGCCACCGAACTCACATAATTACCTGCTTTAATAGCCCCTGCCACAAAAGTGACTGTAGTTTCAAATTCCGTATTGAGGGGGAAGTCTTTAGTCCTGGCTAAATACATCGCACTTCTGCTGGCATCCAAAGTATAGGTTCCCTGATCCTGTAACCTTCTGGAAATCTGCAAAGCATCCCTGAATAAAAAAGCAGTGGCATCTACCAGATAGGCATTATGGCTTTCAGCTTCCACGGTAAACCCCCATAAAGTGGATTGGGCAAAAGATTGTTCCACTGCCCTTTTTTCAGCTGCATCTGTTGTTACTGCCCGGAAATGGTAATTGGGTTCAATCATTAAAATTTTATTGCCAACCTTTGAAAACTTAACAATATAGGTACCCCCTTTTTCACTCACAGCACTTCCCAGCACGCCCCTGTCCAGCCCCACATCATTACTTCCCAATCCGGCAGGCAGGGATGTCTGGTATAATATCTCAGTATCCAGTTTACTAATTTCAATCCATATTTTAGAACTGTGTTCATCCCAGTAAAAATTAAAAAAACCGGTATACGGTTTCATATTTTTAGTTTTCTCCTCAATGGTGGGTAAGGTTTGCGACCTGATAAAAGATGGAATCAATAAAAGCAATAAAAATGCAATTCTCATAGTCATTTGGTTAATTGACAGTAAGATACGAAAAAAAACAGGTATAAAAAAGAGGAGAACTGCTTATTTTAAAGCATCATAAACACGGGTTTTAAACAGTTCAAATTCATGTTCCAGTGCAGTAATCCCTTTTTCCTGGGAATCCGATAGAGGTGCAATAGCAAATACCACACTCAGATATAAATCACTTACCCTGCGCCGGAATTTAAATTCATCAAAAAAGATGGATTTACGGTTGGTTTCTATCAGTTCTTTTCTTAAATCGTTCAGGGTATTCCATTTTTTATTGGAGCTGTCCACCGCATTTCCTTTTCCGGTAACTGCAGTCATAGAACGGTCCAGCGTATCCACTAAAACAGCCAGTTTTTCTTCCAGGTTATACAGGCGCATACCCTGCTGATAGAGTTTTTCTATGGAAGATGCTGTAAACCCTTTTGCCGGGTTAGCTTCAACTGATATCTGCTGCTCATATGATTTCCCATTGGCTTTCAATACAATCTTATATTTACCCACGGGTACTTTCGGACTGATAATGGAAGCATACTGAACTGAAGACCCGGCAGTAAAACCACCCAATGCCACTTTAGGCGGATTGATATTGATTCCCCAGTATATTTTGTTCAATCCTCTCAGGCCGGAACCATTCAGATTTTTGATCATTTTATTGGCTGTATCATATATTTCAATCTTAACGGCATCGTTGCTTTTTTCTTTCAGGTAATAATAAAAAACTGGTGCAATTACTTTATTTTCTCCCACCCATCCCCTTAAATTAGGTGCTGACTGCGGCATTTGTCCGGCAAAATCGTATTTAAAGGGCAGTACCGGATAAAAAATAAGATCCTGTTTCAGGTCAGATTTGATCATTTCCCGTAAAGGCTGCAAATTGTCAATAATGTAGATACCTCTTCCGTGAGTGGCAATCACCAGGTCATTAGTCTGTGAATGTATTTTAATATCCCTTACCAGGTTATACCAGGGCATATTCTGGTATTTACTGCGTAACCAGTTATTGCCCCCATCCAGCGAAATAAATAAACCCATTTCGGTTCCAAGAAACAATAGCTGATCATTCACAATATCTTCCCTTATAATATGGGCAAAGCCGGTAAATTCCGGAGACTGCATTCTTTTCCAGGTTTCCCCCCCATCTTCACTTCTTACCACATAAGTATTATTATCCCCGTACATATGGTTATCCAGGGTTACATATATTCTTTTGGAATGCAGGGCAGACAATTCAATACTGCTGATCCAGCTGTTTTCCGGCACCCCTGCTTTCCAGATTCCTGCTGCTTTATTCTTCCAGGTTTTTCCTCCGTCAATGGTCAGTTGCAGGTTGCCATCATCGGTGCCTGCCCAGATTATTTGTTCATTGGCAGGATCCTGTACAATGGTAAAAATGGTACAATGATTTTCTGCACTGGTATTATCGCCGGTAATACCCCCACTGTTTTCGCTTTGTTGTTGTTTCTGTTTATTGTTCGTAGTTAGATCGGGTGATATCCTTACCCAATTCCTGCCTTCATCAGCAGATTTAAATAAATATTGCGCACCGGTATACAGGTTATAGGTTGGTTTACCGTCTGCTGATTTTTTTGTAGAACTGCCTGTAACAATGGGCGTGTTCCAGTTCCAGCGATATGCTTCTTCGCCCTCCATTTTCTTTGGCTGTATACCAAACGACAAACCGGTGTTTAAATCAATCCGGTTCATTTCCCCACCCTGAGATTCTGAAAACACAATTTTAGGATTCAAAGGATTTACCCCCACCCAAAATCCATCCCCTTCTCCAATTACGCGCCAGTCCGCCGCTGTTACACCACCCGGAGAACTATTGGGTGCCATCCAGCTGTTATTATCCTGCAATCCGCCATATACATGATACGGCACAGTATTATCTGTATTTACGTGATAAAACTGACCTACCGGCAAACTGTTTAAAAACTGCCAGGTACTGCCTTTATTCATGCTTTCATACACACCTCCATCCGTACCTACAAACATCATATCCGTATTATTGGGGTTGATCCATAAAGCATGCTGATCGGAATGTGGTTCTACACCGCCAATCAGGGTATTGCTCCAGGAATACCCTCCATCTATGGAATATTCAAAATCAAATGCGGGCCTGTAAACCCTTTTAGAGTCTTTGGGATCAAATACCAGGGTACTGAAATAAAAAGGCCTTGCGGTAATATTTTCTGTAGCAGCCAGTTTTTTCCAGCTGGCTCCCTCATCTTCCGAAATATACAGGCCGGGAACCTTTGCTTCCACAATGGCCAGTATTTCAGCGGGTTTAGAAGGATTAATAGATACCACTATCCTCCCCAGGTCTCCTTCAGGAAGTCCGTTCGTTAATTTAATCCAGCTTTTACCTCCATCTTCCGTTTTATACAGTCCGCTTCCCGGTCCGCCGGAATTAAAAGCATAGGGCTTTCTTCTGAACTGCCAGAAAGAAGCTAGCATTACATTTGTTTTCTGCGGATGCATGGCAATATCTGCACAACCTGTTTCGGCATTTACATATAATATTTTAGTCCAGTTTTTACCCCCATCCACAGATTTATACAAACCCCTGTGTGGGGAAGATTTCCATAACGGGCCCGGTGCGGCTACCCAGATTGTTTTTTTATCCGAAGGGTCGATGATGATCTTACTGATTCTTTCTGTACTGTCCAGCCCTATTTTCTGCCAGTTACTGCCCCCGTCTGTTGTTTTATACAACCCATCTCCGATAGAAACAGAATTACGGGTATTGCTTTCACCAGTACCGGCATATACTACTTTAGCATTGCCGGGTTCTATAGCCAGGGCGCCGATGGACTGGCAGTATTTATCAAAAACCGGACTGAATGATTGCCCGCCATTCTGGCTTTTCCAGATGCCACCTCCTGCAGCTCCAACATATAAATTCACCTGTCCGTCTACATTAATACCTTCAATACTGGTAATCCTTCCACTCATGGTAGAGGGGCCCAATGCCCTTGCACTCATTACCTGAAAATAAGAGGAATTGATATTTGTTTGTGCAGACACAACCTGTGTAATCAAAACAATAACGGCCAGTAAATGAAGTTTAACAGACATAAACAGGTATTAAAAATTAATTTCCTTTAAAGATAGATTCATCTACTGCTGGGTTAATATTCACTTTTTTAGTAACAATCAACATACCTCCCTGGTCAATTTTAAAAGGCATTTTAATGCCAAAATCAATGGTTTGGTAGTCGAGTAATTTTACAGCAGCTTTAATTTCCTGTCCCTGTTGTTTTACAATTGATTCCACTTTATAAATCAGGTAGGTCTTTGTATCAATAAAATAAGTTTTTTCATTATTGTTCTTTGTAGTCATTTTTATTTTATAGTAGTCGTTCCCATCTTCTTCATCTTTACCCAGAAATTCTACCGTAGAACCTTTGCCCTTATAATCAATAAAGGCATCCTGAATATCCAGTTCATCCAGTTTAGATTTCAGTTCTTCTTCCGTAATCGGGCTCAATGTGGTTTTCCCCGCAAGCGGATTCTGTGCCCAACCCTGAGTGGGAGTAATAATATCAATGATCTTATTACCCTGGAATTCTGCATCCATACGCTGACCCTTCATGTGAATGGCCTGCATGGTATACGGAATTACAAGGCCCTGCACTTCTACCTGTCCTTCTACTTTTA
>Ga0364873_10218_pt1 | contig 31995 bp, 35 predicted proteins | sample ExccelAu500001D3_2_FD_206928 | JGI IMG/M metagenome (GOLD analysis project Ga0364873, IMG submission 206928) | Enriched cells from Trout Bog Lake Hypolimnion, Wisconsin, USA - BchlTB.Aug07.5000.01.D3 | ecosystem: Environmental > Aquatic > Freshwater > Lake > Hypolimnion/Profundal zone | place... | reverse complement strand
AAAGTTGGGGGCTGGACAGGTTGACGGGCAGGCCTCCCAGGAAACTGACGGAATTAAGGCTGAGACTGGAGGTGGCCAATAGCGCGGAGCTGGCGCCGCCGGTGATCGAGACGCTGTTCAAGGTCGAAGAGCCGGAGAAGAGTTGGAGCGTGCTGCTGGTGAGGGTGATTGGTGTGGATTGGAGTTTTCCGCCGATGACCGTAATCGTTCCGTTGGTGGCGGAGAGGGAGGCGCCGATGACCGTGCTGGACATTAATTCAAACATGCCTCCGGCAGCCACGAGTTTGCCGGCGGTGAGTTGCACGTTGGAACCGATGTAGACCGAGGAATTGCTGCCGGCCAAAATGGTGCCGCCGCCGTTGAGGATGACGCCGGTGCCGCTGGTGTTATTGGACAGGGCAAGCATGCCGCCGGAGAAGGCGCGAAGGGTGCCGCTGTTGATCAGCTTGCCCGTTGGAGTGGCATTAACGGTCATGTATTCGCCCGAACCGGATTCGATGATGGCTCGGTTGACGACAGTCAGGTTCTGGATGCCGTCGCCGTTGAGGGTGCCCCAGCCACGGATGGTGTTGTTGAGGTTGGTCAGGGTGGTGGTGGAGGTGCCGGAGTTGAGGAACGTGCTGCCGTCGTTGAGGATGATGGTGCCCGACCCGGTAAGGAGGACGGGGCTGCCCAGGACGATTGCGGTGGAGGAGGAGGAATTGCCCAGGTTCAAGGTGCCCGTGTTGACCAGATTGCCGCTGAGGAAAAGTTGGGGGCTGGACAGGTTGACGGGCAGGCCTCCCAGGAAACTGACGGAATTAAGGCTGAGACTGGAGGTGGCCAATAGCGCGGAGCTGGCGTTGCCGGTGATCGAGACGCTGTTCAAGGTCGAAGAGCCGGAGAGGAGTTGGAGCGTGCTGCTGGTGAGGGTGACCGGTGTGGATTGGAACTTTCCGGAGAGGACCGTGATCGTTCCGTTGGTGGCGGAGATGGAGGTATTGTTGATGCTGCAGTTGTAGAACGACATCGAACCGCTGGAATCGATCAAACTCCCGCCGGTCAATGTGTCGTTGCCGACTTGCATGCTTGACGAGCCTCCGGCAACAAATATGACCCCGTTGACATTGTTGATGACACCGGTCGTTCCAGCGGCAAGGACAAGTACGCCGGGTTGGGAGGGTAGTCCGATTTGGATTGTTCCGGAATTGACAAGTGTTCCGCTGCCGCTTTGTCCGATGGACAGGACGGCTGAGGTTGAACCGGCGACGATTAATGTGTCGTTGACGTTGACCTGCAGAGAGTCAATGCCGGCGCTGCCCGTGAGTTTCACCACGGAGTTGAAGGACGGTTTGCCGTCGATGAGAACCTGGGACCCGGATTTTGGGATCGTGCTGCCGGACCAATAAACGGGATTGGACCAGGAACCCGAGCCACCCAGCCATGTGACGGTGGCTGCAGAGAGGGAGGCAACCGGCAGAATGAAAAGAACAGCAATCAAGGCTTTAGGCAATCGAGCATTCATTCGGATTTCCCATTTGGGTTCATTTTTTGACAATGACGGGAACTTCTTTTGTGATTATCCCCACCTTCGGGGCCTTTCTCAAGTTCATAATGGTTCTTCATGGCAGTTTTTCAGTGGGAGCTTTAGGGTCAAACTTGAGTGGTCAGGAGTCAAACTATATCAGATTTAGGGGTCAGTGTGCAAAACCTGACACAAGAATTCGGGAGGGAGTCATTTTTTGACAGGCAAAGGAGGGAGGCGGACCCACTCAAAACCGAAGTTGATCGGGGCAATCTGATGCAATCTGCGGCCGCGAAAGCCTCTCGTCAGGACTTGTAGAATCTTTTGATTCAGCAAGCGCATCTCCATGTTCAGCCCCACTTTATTTTGGACAGCAATGCTATCTCCAATACAGAGCATGGTAGCTCAAAAATGGATGAATAAACCTTGTGAAGCAGAGAAGTGAAGAGAATATTCCAATAAACAACACACGCTGCCGTGAACAAAAATCCAAATGGGAAATCCCAGCTAAAATCCATGTCCGGAATATTCCGAAACCACAGTCGTCAGCGGTCCTTTCGGCCGGTAATTTTGATGTGCGTGGGTGTCGCATACTGCCTCCTCGCGAAGTCTGCAGCGACAGGCAAGGCACGAGGAGGGGAGACGTATGATGTTGTTATCTATGGCGCCACATCGGGTGGGATCGTCGCGGCTGTGCAGGCGGCGGAAATGGGACATACGGCGCTCATCATTGAGCCGGGTCGTCACCTCGGCGGCATGACCGCCAGCGGGCTCGGGCAGACGGACGTCGGCACGCGGCCGGACTTGATTGGTGGAAAGCCCGCTGAGTTGTATCGCCGGGTCAACGAGCATTACCAGCAGCGCGCGGGCTGGTTCTGTGAAACGCGCGAAGGTTACCTGAAAAGGAAGGGATTCAAGCCGCTCAACGGAATGATGCTGCACTTCGAGCCGCATGTGATGGAGCAGCTCTTCAATGCGTGGGTGGCGGAACATCCCAAAGTGGAAGTGGTGATGGGCGAACGTCTTGACCTGATGTCCGGCGTCGTCAAGCAGGGTTCGCGGATCGTTGCCCTGAAGATGGAATCCGGCCGGGTGTTCAAGGGGCGGATGTTCATTGACGCCAGCTATGAAGGCGATCTGCTGCCTGGCGCCGGCGTCACTTGGACGTATGGGCGCGAGTCGCGTGTCGAATATGGAGAACGTTATGCCGGCATTCAGAGGAAGTTCACCACTGAGCATCAATTCCGCATGCCGGTTGACCCGTTCAACACGCCGGGAGATCCGGCCAGCGGCCTGCTTCCGGAGATGCATCTTGCCCGCGACATCAGCGAAGAGGGGGCGGCGGATCATTTGATCCAGGCATACACGTTTCGCCTGTGCATGACGGACGATCGCAATAATCAACTGCCGATTACAAAACCCGATACCTATGATCCGCACCGCTTCGAGCTGCTGGCGCGCTATTTCGAGGCTGGTTTTGACAAACCCTTTGGCCTGAACGACGGCATGCCGAATCACAAGACCGACCTCAATAACTTTGGTCCGTTCAGCGTGGATTACGTGCGCGGAAACGACGGGTATGTCATTGGTGATTACGCGATGCGCGCCAGAATCGTCGCCGAACACGCCCGCTACCAGCGCGAATGGCTGTGGTTCGTCGGTCACGACCCGCGCGTTCCCAAGGGTGTTCGCGACGAGATCGCGCGATGGGGCTTTCCGAAGGATGAATTCACGGACAACGGCCACTGGCCCTGGCAACTCTATGTGCGCGAGGCCCGGCGAATGGTTAGCGATTACGTGATGACCGAGCAGGATGTGCGGGGCGTGCGCAAGGCCGGGGATTCCGTTGCGCTGGGCGACTACCCGTTTGATGCGCACAACTTTTATCGTTATGTGGACGAAGCCGGCCATGCGCGCGTGGAAGGCGGCATTGATCCGGGTGGACTCAACCCTTACCCGATCAGTTTTCGCTCAATCGTGCCGCGACAGGTCGAATGCGAGAATTTGGCGGTCCCCTGGTCGCTGTCGGCTTCGCATGTGGCGTTTCTGTCGATTCGCATGGAGCCGGTTTTCATGTCGCTGAGCCAGGCCTCAGCCACGGCCGCCTGTCTGGCAATGGATTCCGACCTGCCGATTCAGAAGGTTGACTATGCGGCGCTGCGCAAACGCCTAACCGCCGATGGCCTGCAGCTGGAGATGCCCTCAACGCCTCCCCCGACATACAACCTGTCTGACCCTGTCGATCCGAAGACGCTCCCTGGGATCGTCGTTGACGACCTTGATGCGCCGTTCAGCGAGGACTGGAACTGTCATATTTGCGGTCGTTATGTCGGCGAATCCGCCCGCTGCGACGAGGCGCACGGCAAGACACTGAAGCATTTCCAATTCACCGCCAGACTGCCAAAGCCGGGGCGATATGAAGTGCGATTCTCGTATATCAACGAAAAAAACACCGACCCGGCCGTGCCCGTTACGGTTCACGCGGCGGACGGGAACAAGGTGGTTCAGGTGGATGAAACGAAGGCGCCGCCGATTGACCGGTTGTGGATTTCACTGGGAGTATTCAAGTTCGGAACGGAACCGGCTGTAGTAGATGTTTCCAACGAAGGCACAAAAGGGAAGGTAATCGTGGATGCAGTGCAGTTCCTGCCGCAGACGCCTTGATGGCAAATGCCGATTTTGGCGGATTATGTCTCAATGACAAGTGGGACTGACCGCGAAGCAGCGAAGCAGCAAAGGATTTTGATGGCCACGCTATCTTCTTTCATCCCATTTCAAAATGCTCTGAAGTCCTTCACGCTGGGAACGGTTTCTGTAGGGAAACTTGGGGTCAAGTTGGAATGACAATAAGATAAGGAGGGTTTAGGCATTCGGGAGGCTCTAATCGGATGCGAACCACGCGTCAGCGTCTTGGAGTGCGGTGGCTCGCCGCCGCTTTGAAACGGCACATGACGGGACTGGAAATCGGACAAATTGCCCGTCACCGTAAGAAAATTGTCGGCGGCCGGATCAAAAGAATATTAATCAGACAGGCACTCTTCGATTGCCACGCTCCATTCAAGACGAAACAACTCAGGGATCATCTCCGAGGGAATAGACGCCCTTAATCTGTATTGATTCTTGTTTCGCGCTTTTTCTAGCGGGAGCCGCCGACTGCTTGTGAGCTGTTTTTCGCAGTGGATAACCAGTCAATAAAAGACGCCTGACCCGCGATTCTCGACCGACAGCACCATCGGCGAGCGGCTTGTCGCCCAGCGCAAATCTCGCGGCCTCACGCAGAAGGAATTTGCCCGCGAGCTTGGCGTCGATCCATGCACCCTTTCCCGGTGGGAATGTGGGGAGCGGGAGCCGGAAGGAGCATTCTTAAAATCTGTAGTTGAGCAATTCAAATAACGGCTACGCCGCCACGCAAGGATGAACCCACTGACACTTGCATTCCAATTTTAAACCCGTCGTTTCCAAATTTGGGGGTCTTTGGCAGCGGGAAATACAGAGAACACCGTGATTTGATTTGCTACCGGCGTATAGAAAACCAGATAGGGAAACCGTCTCACCAGCGCCATGCGAATCTGATTATGCGCCACCGGATACAATTCAGGATTGCGCTGCACCGAAGCGATGCAGGCATCCACACATCGCAGAAACTCATCACCCAACCCGGCTTTCCGTTGTTCGTACCAAGCGTGAGACTGTTCCATCTCGGCTTCGGCGGCCGGTTTGAAAATGACTCGTCGAGTCATTTCGATCCGCCAAGGCGTCGCTTCAAAACTTCCCAATCCGTGCCGCTATCCGGGTGAATCCGGTGATCTTCAACCCGCCGATCCAACTCCGCCCTTAGCGCATCGGAAACCGGAAATGTTTCCTCCGACGCGGGAATTGTATCCCAGATGTCTTCCACCAATTGAATGCGTTCGGCCACGCTCAAGTTCAAAACATCCTTTATGGCAATTGCGCTCATCCGGCTGAATTTGGCATCATATATCTGTTGATTCAAGGCGAAACAGAAGTTCGGCTTTTGGAGATGCGTTTAGGGCGTTGTCTCTGGTAGAGTTTTCCATGATCACACGCCGGAAATATATCGAGGCTCTCTCCCTCCCCGACTTTTTTGTCCGGAGCGGTGTGTTTCGCATGTTTACTGACGACCGGGATCCGGGGAGTGAAGTCACTTCCGCAGCCATTGCCGACACGACTCCTGATCTTACTCGTAATCTTAATCCGTTGAGAATGTTACATATCAAGCGATTATGATTAAGAGAAGGAGTATGATTATAAAAAAGAACCTTAACTTAGCGCCATTCGGGTCAGGCGTCTTTATTGACTGGTTTTAGCGCGGGAAAGCTATCCGGGAGAGGAGAGATGGGGCGGCTTTCACAAGCGGGGCTGGAACCGCCCGCCTACGCTATTCACACCCAGAGATTCCGGTCGAGGGTCCGGTATTGGATGGCTTCGCTGACGTGGTCAGGGAGAATGGAGGGCGAGTTGTCCAAGTCGGCGATGGTGCGGGCGACTTTCAAAATCCGGTCGTAGGCGCGGGCGCTGAAGTTCAGTTCGGTCATTGCCATTCTGATGAGGTCCTGGCCGGCTTCGTCGAGTTGGCAGTGCGACTTGAGGTGGCGGGTGGTCATCCGGGAGTTGCATGTCACTTTGCTTTTGCCAAAGCGTTCGCTCTGGATGGCGCGCGCGGTTTGAACCCGGCTGCGGATTGATTCGGAAGGTTCTCCCGGATGAACGCCTGCAATGTCGGCGTATTGCACGGCGGGCACTTCGACGTGGATGTCGATCCGGTCAAGGAGCGGGCCGCTGATTCGCTGGCGGTATTTCTGGACGTTGTTCGGGCTGCACCGGCACTCGCGTTTCAGGTCGCCAAACCAACCGCAAGGACATGGATGCGTTGCCTTTTTGCAGGGCAACATTACGTGGGATTCGTTGCCCCAAAGGTCCGTATTTTACTCAGTTGAAGCGGTATCCGGCCAATCCGAAGACCATCGGGGAAATGCTCCGCAAACGGCGGCTTGATTTGGGACTCCGACAGGTGGAAGTAGCCAAAATGCTCAGCTGTGACGAAATGAGCATTGTGAATTGGGAAACGGGACGGAGGAACCCCTACGTCAGAATCATGAGCAAAATTATACAGTTTTTGGGCTTCAACCCCCTCCCGACCGGCACCACCATCGGCGAGCGGCTTGTTGCCCACAGGAAATCTCGCGGCCTCACGCAGCGAGAATTTGCGCATGAGCTTGGCGTTGATCCCGGCACCCTTTCCCGATGGGAACTCGGGGAACGCAAGCCGGAGGGGGGATTTCTGAAAACCGTCGAACGATTTTTACATCCGTAACGGATTTTTCTTGAGAAACCACTGCATATAGTGTTGCTTGCTGTGGAAAACCACAACCTGTTGAAGCGTGCGGCATCATGCAAGCAAAAGTGAGAATATTTATTTAATCCCCCTACCAACTTCCGTTGCAATCCGACTAGCCTGCATTCATGCTACTGCTTGCCGTGTAAGGTTCTATTTTTTGGAAATCGGACAACATGAATAAAAATCTGGATCCTGAATAATTTATGGTTCAGAATGTAAAAATCAGAACCAATTCTCAATCTTTAGCCAAGCCGATAACCGTGAAGACGCAACGCTTGAATGGCAATCATTCCGCTGATTCGTTGTTTTTCAACACGCACCTTTCACGGGCCAGCTTTGGCAAACGATTACCCACGCCATTGCCAGAAAATTTTCTTTATAACGGGGACTGTGAAAAATTTCTCGCTCACGCAAAAAAAGTTGGAAAAACTTTCAATCTGATTTTTACGAGTCCGCCGTATAATTTAAATAAACAATACAGTGAATATGCAGATGATCGCGATCTGCAAGAATACTTGGCCTGGCAGGAGCGCATTATAACGGCGTGTGTCGAACGGTTGGATGACAGCGGTAGTATTTGTTGGCAGGTTGGGAATTACGTAAGCAACGGCCACATCATCCCCCTGGACCTTGAATTAAATCCGATTTTCAAAAAACTTGGCTTAAGACTGCGGAATAGAATTGTTTGGCACTTCGGACACGGTTTGCATTGCCAACGACGTTTCAGCGGTCGTTATGAAGTCGTTCTCTGGTATTCAAAATCAGATTCGTATAAGTTCAACTTGGATGCAGTGCGCGTTCCATCAAAATATCCTAATAAAAAGCATTTCAAAGGCCCGAAAAAAGGAGAGCTTTCAGGGAATCCACTTGGCAAAAACCCCTCTGATATATGGGTGCCAGACATTGGGGATTTTTGGGATATTCCGAATGTAAAACATAATCATGTTGAAAAAACAGGTCATCCTTGCCAATTCCCTATCGGCCTAGTACAACGGTTCATGTTGGCTTTAACAAATCCAGGCGACAGTGTTTTTGATCCATTTTTAGGTGTAGGCAGTACGGCAGCCGCGGCAGCTCATTTTAAGCGACATTTTTTTGGTAGCGAACTTGATCCTGCTTACTTTGAGATTACGCGGGAACGCGTTGAGCTTGCAATTAACGGATTGTTACCATTCCGTGACCCAAATAAACCGATTTACCAACCACCAAAGACAAAAGAGAAAGAAACCTAAATTGCAATGAAACTTCATATCCACGAACACCGCAATGCCGGAAAGATTATTGATGCGAAAACCCAGGATGAAGTCAAAGCTGCAATTACAAATGCCACTTCCTTGAAAAAAGCTACGCCAGCGCGTGATGCTGTTTTAGGAACACTCAGAAATAAACATGGGTGGAGTGACGAGGTAAAGATTTCTGCTGATGCTAAAATCTCAATAACATCACATAAGGGTGACGTTGGGCTTTGCTTTCAAACTGGTAATATGGGGCGCTTTTACGCTGATCTCCTAAAACTCGAGTTTCTTTTTAAAAAGGGACGAATTCATGCCGCCTTTTATATTTTACCCGACAAGGCACTTTCTAAAGTATGGGGCGAAAACATTGCGAACTATGAACGCTTCGTGAATGAAGTGACAATTTTTTCGCAAATCCTAAATACTCCTCTTCTCATCATAGGTATTTCAAAATAATAAAAAAATAATGAAACTTGGTTTGCCGCTCGCGACGCGCGAAAAGGAACTTGCTGATCTAATCCTTACCGAATCGACTCGCACATTCGATGTTCGCTTTCAAGGCAAGCTACGAACATTTCCGGTTTATTGTGTACGCCTAGAACTACCGAAATACCGCCTTGAAAATGGCCGCACTAGTGCTGCCCAAAAAGATCACATCGCTAAAAATAAACTGCTTGAGAATTTCTTTGATCCCTCACGTTCAGAAAGTGATGAAGTGCAGAAGGTTCAGCATGAAATTCTTAAGGAAATGGCTCAGCACACGGACCCGGACAAGAATTTATTCAAATTTTTTGCCGGGCGTGATCAAGAGCAACCCCTGATTCTCGATTGCGCAGGTTTCGTTGTAAACGGAAACCGCCGCATTTGCACGTATCGGGAAATTAATGAAAACGATAAGTCTCGCTTTAGCCATGTCGATGTTATCGTATTACCAAAATGTGATGCAAAAGATATAGACGAACTTGAAGCACACCTTCAGGTAGAGAGAGATATCAAGCAGGATTATAGCTGGATTAGCCTAGCTCTGACACTTCGTTTTAAACTGGACTGCAAGCAATACGACGAAGAACAACTCTGCAAGACCTACGATCTTACAAAAAAAGAAATCCAAACAATGATTGCTGAGTTGACGCTGGCTGAAGAATACCTGGCTTCGCGGAACAAAGTCGGTCGGTACTTGGAATTGGAAAAAACTCAACTCGCATTTGATCAGCTTCAAAAAAATAGGGTCAAACTCACCGACTCACCCGCCAAACAACAACTTTTTTCGGAAATTGCCTTCCGGTTAATTGACTCCCCTGAGGGCGACCGTGTCTATGCATCAATTCCCGATGCTCGTGAGGTATTAAGCGAAATCCGTGATGCGTTAGAGAACGAAGTTCTTTCAAAAGAAATCGATGTCGAACGCAAGGAAATCGAGAAATCTAAAACGTCAGAACTTTTCGGCCTAAGCGCAATAGATAAAGAGGAAATCTCATACTTGGCAACTTTTAAGGCGTTGCGTGGTACAGATGAACAGGAAGCTGTTCAGCTAATAATCCAAAACGCAATCGAGGCTAAAAAAGAGCGTGATCGTGCCAGTCGGCGTGGAAACTCTGCGCTTGAGGCAGTGCGCAAGGCTCATACATCCATAGCAGAGGCTGTTACGCTCCTCCCGGCGCAAACCACAAAGGACGGAATTGCTGAACAACTTGATGCAATCGAAAAAAGCATTGAAAAAGTTCGCGCATGGCTGGCGAAGTAAAATGCCTGATGTTCCCGGCACACTTAGTATTGAGCTTTCGGATGCAGGAATAATAACCCTATGCGTTCGAGACAATGCTTCGGCGTGGGCACAAACGCGACTCATTATTCTGGACCGGGCCAGTGCTGCGAGACTCACTGGCGGAGAATGCATTGAAATTCCTTGGTGGGAATTTGCTCCAATTCTGCCCCGCTTGCGTACAATCACGCAGCTTTTCCCCGCTTTAAAGATTGAAGTCGATCAGCGCACGAGAGACCTCATCGCCCGCTCTAACGAAGCCGCTCAAAAACTTGAGGACACCACTACTGCCATTTCTATTTCTGAAACTAAACTTCAAAAAGTTTTAAATGAAGTTGGTTTTAATTTAGACCGAAAACTAACAGCCAATCAGATTAGAAATGTTTGCAGGCTTATAGCACTTCCGAACGGAGCGACATTCTCCGTCCCCGGTGCAGGCAAAACGACTGAAGCGCTTGCTACTTTTGCTTATAAAACCCTCCTTCAAAAGAATCTACTCGTCGTTTCTCCAAAGAATGCTTTTGCGGCTTGGGATGAGCAGGTCGCAGCCTGTTTGCCAATGCTACATGTTGTGCGGCTTACTGGCGGCAGGGAAAATATCGCAAATCTTCTGACAACGCCACCGCAAGTCGCGATAATCACATATAGCCAGCTTGTCAATGTAACCGATTTAATCCAACGACATCTCGCGGAAAATCCATCTGTGGTATTTCTAGATGAAAGTCATAAAATTAAGGGCGGTGAACATAAGGCGTGGGCAGGCGCTGCATTAAGCATCAGTCATCTTCCAGAGTGGAAGCTGATCATGTCGGGCACACCGATGCCAAATGCTCCAGAGGATTTAATCACTCAAATTCGATTTCTGTATCCAAGCATTGGTAATATTGACGATCCTATTCAAACTATTCAAAGGTTTTTTGTTCGTACCACCAAAGCAGAACTTGGCCTTCCTCCGGTTGAATCAATTGGTATTCCCATTCCCCTCACTGATGCTCAGGCGCGTATTTATCGACTTTGCGCCGCAGAAGTTGCTCGGGATGCAGAGAGAGCTTTAAGAAGCGGCGATAAAACCGTTCTTCGCAGCTTTGGCAGAAGTTATCTTATCCTACTTCAACTTGCCTCTAATCCCGCGCTTCTAGCTGCTCATCAAGGCCGATTTGAAGACGAGGATTTAATAACCTGCCTCCAGTCTGATAGTCCAAAAATTACTTATATTTGCCACAGGGCACGCCAACTTGCTTCCGAAGGTAAAAAAATAATCATCTGGAGCAGTTTTGTTCAAAATGTCGAAGTCATATCCCAGCGACTTGCTGATTTAGGCGCTGATTATATTCATGGTGATGTTGAAGCTGGTAGTGAAGAGGAGGAGAACACCCGCGAGAATAAAGTCGCAAGGTTTCATAAGGATGATAATGCAATGGTTCTTGTTGCGAATCCCGCAGCGTGTTCAGAAGGCATTTCCCTTCACACCGTTTGTCACCACGCGCTTTATTTGGATCGTAATTATAATGCCGCACAGTTCCTGCAATCTGCGGATCGAATTCATCGTCTAGGATTACCACCAGATACAAAGACTTTCATCGAGTTTGTTTACAGCCCGGGCACAATAGACGAGTCAGTGAACCGGCGTTTGGATTTTAAGATTCAGCAAATGGAAGCAGCTCTCCGAGACACCTCAATCAGTTTGCCGACACATTGGTTTGATGATCTTGAAGAACTTCCTGATGCTGAGGACATCAAGGATCTATTGCAGACTCTCCGTGGTAATGAGGTATGATTCCATCCATTGGCACTCTTTACGCAATACAGGATCTCTTTGATCATTTGTCTGAACACACAGTGGTTCGAGATGAATTTTTGGATGGATTTACCAAGTATGGTTCCTCAACAGCCACGGACGTTTACGAGACAGCAACGCGTTTAAGTTGGATATGTACCGCCGATAATGGACAGCTTGTTCCTACGGAGTTGGGAAAAGTTGCAAATCAGGGTGAGAATAGACCAATAAAGTTGCGCTTTCAGCTTTCTAATATAATCGAAAGCACTCGCCCGGTTTGGGCGGGCCTTTTACCGAAAGGCAGAAAGGAAGCAGAAGCTGGTTTTCCAGAAGAAATTCGGCAGTGTTTCGAAGAAGCATTACTTCTTGGTGATCCCACTAATGATGTAGTTGATTGGTGGGACCGACTTGCTGGAATAATGAGAGAGGTATCTCAGCGCAAATTGCTAGAGACAGGGCGAAGGGGTGAAAGATTAAGTCTCCGATATGAACAGCAACGAACAGACCAACTCCCTAAATGGCAAGCCGTAGAAACCAATTATGCAGGGTATGATGTCCTTTCAATTGTGGATAAAGGAAATGAAACAGCTCTGAAAATTGAGGTCAAGGCATCTGATCGTGTTTTCAAATACGCTGCTATTTTCATTACTGAACACGAATGGATTACTGCAACCAAAAGCCCTAGCACGTATTTATTTCACATTTGGTTATTCGAACCGAATCCAATGCTTTTCGTAGTTCCGAGCACTGTTGTTGTCGCGCATGCACCCAAAAATCAAGGGAAGGGTAAATGGAGAAATGCAGCAGTGCCGCTTGGAGCTATTACACACCCCTCTAAAGCAATCCAGTTTAATGTTGAAATGTAAATTAAGGAAAATTACAACTTCTTATAATTCATAAGTTCTTTCACCAATTATTCCAAAGTTGAATAGCAGCACTAATAAATTTTTCTCCACTACTTGTGGGCCAACAATTAGGTGCATTATCTCTCAATAAGAAATACTGCTCATTTACGCAAACGAATTTAGTCCGGTCTTTTGTTTGAATAAGCCATCTAAGTATATTCAAAACTATATTTTGATAACTGCCTGAGTAATATTCATTCGGAACATTATAAAGTAGTCCCTCAATAAAGTATGAAGGTGCGTCTTTTTCTCCAATAAGCCCATTTTCATGGAGCTTGCTCCGCATATTTTTAAAAATACGCACAAGGGGTTTATAATTATTTCCGGTTGCCTGATGCTTCGCGGTGCTATTCTCAGAATGTTGCTTAGGATAGTTGGCCGTGCGAGTTCCGTCCGAAGCAAAGAAAGCAATTCCTTTATCAAATCTTTGGTCATGCACTCCATTAAATTTAAAGTAGCGGCGAAATTCAAAGGCTACGATTACATCAGAATTACGTCTCGAACTATTTGCTTCGATTTTTATCGCTTTCTTATCGGGTTTTACTGAACTTCCGAAAGCTGCATCAAGCGCATCGCAAACGTCTGATTTAAAAGTATTATAAAGATAAGTGCCATCCGGCATGGTATTAGTAAAAGAAGCTTTTTGGTCGGGTGAAAGTTCAGTAAGATCGTGGAAAAAGGCACCGTTATAGCGAATCACAATATCAACATCGCTCTCGGCATAGATGTTTGTATCGTTGCCATAAGAACCTTGAAGAAAGACATCAAAATCACGTTTGGCGTATTTGGTGTTTACATCTTCTAAGGCACGCTTAACTGTCGAATAGGTGCTGGCAGACTGTGTTATAGAGCCTTGGCTAGACCATGTATTAAGTTGTGATTCCGGGATTGCCATAAATTCAGAGCTTTAGTAATTCTTTTATTGCTTGCTGATGTTGACTGAACGATTCCCTTCCAAGCACATTTAATTTCAGTAACTTATCTTTATCGCTTTCGAGGAGATCAGTTGAATATTCAGGTTGCGTATATGACTCATTTACCCTCACGCAATTAACATCAGGAAATAATATTAAACGTAATTGTTCTATTGTTTTGGAACTTGTATTAAACATTTTAGCAATCAGACGATATTGCCATTGTGCAAATATCCATCTATGGAAAAAACTTCTTTGTGGCTCATTGTAGTTTCCAACTCCAACACTAAGGACAGCGATATTTGAACGGTCTATTCCAAAACTTTGACATGTATCTGCAAGGGCAAATAAAGTCGGATTGTTCGCGACATAACCTCCATCCATAAGCAAAGGCTTTCCCTGATTTTTTGTGTCCACTTTAACCATTTCGAAAAAAGGAAACGCGGCACAGGAAGCAACTATCGCGTCTGCAATACTGCAACCAAATCCAGGTTCGAATGTATCCGCTCTACCGTGCGCTTGTTCTCGCTTATTTTTGAAAACCATTGGTCTCTCAAACTCATAATTCGCACAAACTATGCCTATAGCGATCTTGAAATCTGAAAAGTTACGTTCGCTAAAAAGTTTTGTTGCTTCTCTTTTTAATGCGCGTGTTCGCCCCTTAGCAGTCCACCTTTTCATGATTGATGGAATTAACTTAAAATACAGTTTCTCTATTTCGCTGACGCTGTAACCTAATCCGAGCAACGCGGCGATAATTGAGCCAGTGCTTGTTCCGAAAATTAAATCAAAAACTTCACATAGAGGAACTCCCGCCATTGCCTCGACCTCTTTCAGCACACCTAAAGTGTAAACCCCTTTCGCCCCACCTCCATCCAGAGATAGCACACGAAACGGACGAATTATTTCTGGAGCTTTTTCGAATTTTTGATCAGATGATCCGGTGTTATCCATTTTGAATATAGAAGTTTTTAGCTTATAACAAATACATCTCAGAATATTAACAAAAAATTGCAGAAATTGCATTACAAACAAAGCCCTCCCGTTCTTACGGAAGGGCTTTTTATTTATGCGCCCACAGGTTCCGCTGCCACTTCTGGCACTGGGGCACGATTTAGAATGAAATCAGCCGCTTTTGCTGCTTGATTTGCCGCACGGACGATCCACCGACGATGATCTCTGTCGTTGAGGGCATCGAGCCACCCCCGGAGATATGCAGCGGACTGTTCATAATCATCACGAACGATGTCCGCTTCCGCCCCCAGGAATGCCGCTCCCATTTCCGCGACAAGCTCTTCTTCCGAATACACCTTTCCGCCGAAGCCGTCATTTTCAATTAGACTTTTACGATTCAGGCGTGATTCGTGGCCGCTTGCGTGGACCAGTTCATGGAAAAGAGTCAGAAAAAAGTTTTCCTGAACATCAAAACTTCCACGAGCAGGCATGTCCACGGTATCCGACAATCGTCTGTAACGGGCCGCCGTATGGCGTCCCTCTGTGATTTGCGGTGGTGATGGCATACCGGCGACTATCGCCTCTGCCATTTCAATCCGCTCTGCCGGTGGAGTCGGGGCGACGCTTGGCACTGCCGGGAAATCAATGCCCTTAATTTGCAGAGCATTGAACACCTTGTAGCCCTTGAGATAAAATCGGGCTTTTTCCTCATCCGTGCCGTCAGCCACGGTTTTCCTTTTGAATTTTCCGTATTTGACGACGACAGAACCGTGCTCGCCTTTCTGCACACTGCCGCCCCGGACTTTGATTTGATTCCAGGTCATCCAGTATGGAGACGTGAAGCGTCTGCAACTGAGCAGGATCACGTTGATACCGTGATACTGTTGCCCGGTATGGAAATTTCTGGGCATTCCGACATCTCTCTGCCAGGGACACCGCCAAGGGACATGTCCCTTTTCAAGCTGTGCGATAATCGTATCGGTGACGATCTTGTATGGATCAATGAATTTTTCATTCATGGTAAAGAACTCCTTTTCTATTTGTGGTTGTCACGAGAAGCCCGTCTCACCCGAGATGGACTTCACAGTGGCAACCACAGGGATTCCGGTTTCAAACACGCCACTTGCTTACGAGTTCCCTACGGCCTTTTTGAATGTCCTGTGGAATTGCTGGGGACAACTCCCTTAAAGGGAGTGCATTAGAATTCAGATTAGAATTAGTATTAAGATTAGAATTAGAATGCGATAGGCTATCAGAGGCTACACATAGGATTTGATAGTCTATGGAAATCTTTTCTGTGATTTTTTTCGGCGCACGTTTCAATTCAGCTAAAATACCCTGCTTGATTTTTGGATTGAGCGATTGATGTTTGATGAAATTTACAATTCCAACCCATTCATCGACCACGACAAGTTTCCCGTCCTTTTCCAATTTCTTTAAAATTACTTCCGCTTTATCTGGGAAAATTCCAGTGTCAAAAGCCACCCGTTTTAGGGGTAGCTCATAGACACCAGAAATATTCGTAAGCGGGTTGGTAATTAGGTAAAGGAAAAGGAGTTTTTCAGTCGGCGTTAACCGAGTGATATATGAGTCATCCCAAAACTTCGTGTTGACGATCCGTTGCTTTGCCACACTCGTTGTGCCCGCGACCGGTGGACACGCATTGCGAAATGGATTCACCCAGAAGAGATCACATGGATACATCCCCCAGCATGAGCACCGCCACACGCACCAACCGATTCCGAGCAGATTAAAACTCGATCACCTTTTCTTGTGCCTCATTACCCCGCAACCGAAAACAGAGAGGACATACGCACGAGTGGCGAAGAAGCCGCAGGAGCAGACGTTCCAAAATGATTCGGAGGCCACGAGAACGATTTGTCCTCGCTTCAATTCCGACAGGCACGTATTCCATTTCTCGTTTATCTGGCATAGAAAAGTGATTGATTAATAAAATCGACCATCCCTGATTTGTGCAGGGAAGCATGCAGACCGACGAGCCTATCGAGACTCTTATTCGTGTCTCTGGCCCCGTCTGCATGTTCCCCCAAGCAAAAAAGCAGACCTTTTTTACGGCCAGCTTTAATGCTTTTTTATTCCACGCTCTTGACAACGGATAAGTCGTATTGTGCGACATCCCGAAGCCCTTTTTAATCCCGCTTATCTGCGGGTTTTTTGCATTCGCTGGCCTCCCCTATACTCTGTGAAAGATCACACTTAATAGTATAGTACACCGTCGCAAATTGTACAAGCGGCGTTCCTGTGGATAACCAGTTTTGATTTATGCTGCAAGTGCAGCGAGCGATTCATTTGCGAACGCGAGTTGCTTGTAAGCATAATCCTTAAATTCAGGACGACTCAATTTCGTATAATTTGAAATCGTGTTTGGGGTGCTATGCCCCACCAACTGAGCGATGATGGCATCAGGCACCCCAAGTTTTGCCAACCGGTGAATGAAGCTGTGTCGAAACGAATGCGGACAGAGCTTTCGATTGATTCCGGCTTTCCTTAGAATATTCTGAAACATTCTCTCAATCGTGCGACCGGTAATTGCAGGTGACTTTCCTTTACGCGAAATTTCAGAAATGAACAGTGCATCGTTTTCAGGATCACCATTATTCACACGTTCGACAAGATACCTCTGAAGAATGTCATCCGTGTCGGGATTCCAAAATATTCTTCTGTCGCGAACTGTTTTTTCAGTGCGAATGACCGCTGAGCGATCTTCCTCAATGTCTTCAATTTCTAATGATACGAGTTCCCCGATTCTCATTCCCGTATCATGTAGGAGCATGATAATGGCGAGATCACGGAGCGGTAAACTTTTCTCAGCCTTAAACACGGAGACAATATTTCTATATTCTTCCTCTGTTACTGCCTCGTGAGACTGCGCATATCCGCGTGGCACACGAGCCAAAAAGAGTGGAAAACGCAATCTTCCCTGTTCGGCAAAAAAGCGGAGATAATTGTGAATGACATTCAGCGCAAATTCGATACATCGTGGAGCATAATTTTTCTGTAAGCTTCTTGCATACGCTACATAATCAGTAGGCAGTATCATTTCAGGAGGTTTGTTTACGAATTCCTGAAATCTTGTGACCCAAATGCGATACGAACGGAATGCAGCTTTTGCATAAGACTCTTTCCATGAAAGATATTCTTCAACAAGTTCATGGTTGGATTGCACCAATCCAGATGGAGGGCCGAAAACTTTGGGAGCAACACCAAACCAAGAACGACTCAAAATCGTTTTCATAAGTTTAGATATTAACTTGTAATCCAGTGCCCACTATTCGGCGTAGATTCAAAAGAACTAGAAGTCAAACGCCTTAAAGGCACTACAGTAGGACACGCGTTTCCTACAAATGTCATACTAACGTACACCACAAATATTTGTCAATGTACAGCCCCCCCTTTTTAAATCTACAACATCACCCACTACAAACTAGGTATGTAGAGGCAATCGCCTCCATAACGACGTAATACCCTTGAAATACAAGGGTAGAACGAATTCCCAGGTGTCGGCCTCACGGCCCGACTTGCTTCATTTGTCCTACGGCTAACCGGGTGTTGTCCTTTACCTATCGGACAGGCAACACCACAAATGAAGCAAGTCGGCCCGCAAGGCCGGGACCGACACCTGGGGAACTAGTTTTTAACTATTTATTTCCGCGACCAGCGCGGAACGACGGGGCACGCTCCCCCACCGCCCACACACTTTGACTTTGCTTGGGTCTGCGTTCCTTGCCCAGCGCAAAATCAAAGAGTGTGGCACACCAGCCACCGGAACTATTTTGTTATCGCGCCATCTGCAATCGCAGAAGGCGCGAAACTAGTCACATTCACAAAATCAAATGACGACGGCAGCTTTCAGATTGACAAACACGATGATAATAAGAGATTTGCGTTTTATGCCAATTGCTTATCCGAAAATGAAAACAGGTATTGTAGCGGTGCTTGATGCGCTAGGCGCATCCTCCTATAATCAAGGCGAAATAGGTCGCTTTATGCAATCCCGCCAAATTGTAATGGAATTGTTGAAAGAAAAAGCTGAAGAGGCTATAACCTTAAAGAAAGAAAATCTTACAACTTTTACATTTAATGATACCGTCATAATAGCTTTAACAAGCACGGACATTACTCCTTCGGCTAAAGAAGCTCGTTCTTTTTTGTCGATAATTAGGAAGTTTATTGTTGATTCGTTACAATACAGCATTCTTTTTCGTGGTGCATTTTCTTTAGGTCGCTTTCATGTTGATGATACAACCAACACAATAATGGGACCTGCAATAACTGATGCAGCAGCTTGGTACGACAAATCAGATTGGATTGGAATCATGGCAACTCCCAGGGCTTCAATCTGGCTGCAAAGTATGATGGAAAAAAGTTGTAGTATTTCCTGGAGCCATTTAATTATGGACTATCCAGTTCCACTTAAAGTGGGATCACCGCAAACTCTCAAAGTCGTAAACTGGCCTAAGGTGTTCTCCGTGCCGAGCATTTCTCCATGCAACGATGATGAGACACCTAGAGAAAAATTTCATGCTTTATTGAGAATTCACACAGTTCCATTTGGATCTGAGCAGAAATTTTTTAATTCCATCGCCTTTTTTGATAAGAGTCAGAGCTTACTTCCTAAGCAACGCTTGAAATTAAAGAAATCCAAATAACATACGGTTATTATTGAAAGTTTTTACCAACTAGCACTCTTCGCGGTATAATTATAGGTGGACTAGTTTCCGAACGCCTACGAGCTTTCGGGTTTCAGAGACAGTTTCGATTGCCTTCCCGACTCGACACAAACCGCATGTCGGTAGAACAGCATTTCCGTGCAAAACAAGGGGCACGGCGATTTTCGGAATGGAAGCCGTCTCTGAAATATGCCAGATCACAAATTTCACATCTGCCTTGGCTTGCGCCAAGGATGGGGAGGCGTAGAATCCCCATTTTATATTTCTGAGGAAGCACTTAGGAGGCATGTGTACATCGTTGGAAAAACCGGCACCGGGAAGACAAGCCTTCTTCGGAGTTTTTTCCTGCAACTGGTGGAAGAGGGGCAAGGAGTGGCAATCCTTGATCCGCATGGCGATCTGGCCGAAGAATTGCTTGATCTTCTTCCCCGCCGCTTGGCTTCTCGTGTCGTGTATTTTAATCCCGCCGATCTTTCCTTCCCTGTTGCCTGGAACATTCTCGCCAATGTCCCATTTGATGAACGACCGCGAACGGCCTCCGGTATTGTCTCCGCATTCAAGCATGTTTGGGGTGATTCATGGGGGCCTCGCCTAGAATACATTTTATACAACGCAGTCCGGGCGCTTCTTGATGCCGAGCACACCAGTATTTTGGGTTTACCGAAGATGCTTGTCGATGACGCCTACCGGGCATGGGTTGTTCGCCAGATCAAAGATCCCTTCGTAAAAGCCTTTTGGGAGGTAGAATTTGAAAATTATGATCAACGGTTTCGGCAGGAGGCTATCGCTCCCATTCAAAACAAAGTCGGGCCGCTGGCTACCAATCCGGCGCTTCGCAACATTTTGGGCCAGGTGAAGCGCAAACTTGATATTCCATTCATAATGGATCACGGGCGCATCTTTATCGCCAATCTCTCCAAGGGCGCACTTGGCGATGATCCATCGAATCTGATCGGTTCACTTCTCGTTTCAGAATTCCAACGTGCAGCCATGCGTCGAGGATCACAGCCGGAGGCGTCCCGGCAAGATTTCACCCTGATCATTGATGAGTTTCAGAATTTTACCACCAAGGCATTTTCCTCAATTCTGTCCGAAGCCAGAAAGTTCCGACTTTCACTTGTGCTCTCCCACCAGTTCACCAGCCAGCTTGAACCGGAGATTTCAGACGCAGTTTTCGGGAATGTCGGAACCACCATTGCCTTTCAGCTTGGATCAACGGACGCGGAAACGATGACAAAAGAATATGGGGAAACGTTCGCGGCAAAACAATTTGTTGACCTTGAAAAATTCCGCATCCTGATAAAACCAAGTGCGGTTGATGGATATTGGCAACCATTCGCCGGAAAAACAGAATATGAATTTCAAGAAAACACCCAAGCACGAAATTTGATTATTAACGCTTCAAGACAGCGGTTTGGTTCCGAACGTAAGAAAGTAGAAAATAAAATTCGAAGATGGATGATGCGATGAGCTTTATTTTTCTTGCTAAAGTTTTCCTTGAATTATTAAATTTTACGTATGGCAAATCTTTCTCGTTCCGATAGAGCGGCTTTATATGCACGCCAACTTAAGAGCGCGGATAACCTGGAAATTGAAATTTCAAGGATTCGTGATAATCTCGACAGTCTGGTTTTTGTCGCGACTCAGCAAAAACTGCCTAAAGAGGAAAAAATAGCAATTCTTGTTGAAACGCGAACGATTCTGGCGCGTGGCAAGAAGGCTGACGATGGAAGAATGATTGTGGAGGCCGCTGATAATAGCGGCACTTTGGATATCATTGATCGCTTGCTAGACGAACTTAATGGATAAATGAGTGAATATGGAAATAGCATCTTTAATCGTTGCGATTCTTAGTTTGGCAGTAGCGATAATCGCTATTATAATCGCTAATAACGCTTCTGCCAAAGCAAACAAAATAGCTCAAGGTGAACTTGGGGTTTCCTATGGCACGATTGAACTCGAAATGCGAAAAGCTATTTCTGATCAATCAGAACGAATTAGTGATTTATCGCTTCAGACACCATGCCTTATCGTCAAATCACAAAATCAAACAATTACGGTAGAGGAAAGCGCGCAGCTTGGAGCATTGCAGGCAAGTATTCATGCAGCAATACAGAATTATCTTAACACCTACGACGATGCTTGTGCAAAATACATTGATGGAAAAATTGATAAGGCTCGTTTTAAAAAATCCTTCAATGTTGAAATTCGTAACTTGCTAGAGAGGCCGAGTTTAAAACTTTTCTTTGATCCACACACTAGCCGTTACAAGGCTATCATTAAGGTTTATAATGAGTGGGAAAACCTAGAACAATAGGATTTCTCACTGGGAAGTTGTATAATAATAATTGATGATATTAAACGTAGCCCGGAGGCCACGTTTCAAGCGCGTCTCAGATTTTCCGAGTTTGCGTCTAACCTCCCGCGACAGCGAAATTCTTTCGGCTGTCTGCCGATTTCGATTTCTCACGACCCGGCACATTATTTCCCTTGTTCCAGGAAGTCATCAAAACATCGCCCGCCGTTTGCAGCGGCTATATCACGCCCGATTTCTCGACCGTCCACAGGCACAATTACCGCTTCGCTTCGCCGGAAAGCTTGCAGATATTGTCTATTCTCCAACCAAAAAATCATTCGAGCAAACCGGGTGCCCCGAAAAACCGGATTCGCGAAAGGTATGGAAACCCGTTTCTTCCCTTTTTCTATTACATGCACTGTCAGTCTCCAACGCCCTCATTCAAATTGAAACCGAGTGTAAAAAGCGGGGATTCCAATTTCGAAACGAACAGGAAATTTTGAATTCCCTGCCGGAAATAAACAGGAGAAAACGCCTAGAGTGGCGCTTAACGATAAAATCTGGCAGAACAAGTGAACGCGTCGGCGTGATCCCGGACGCGATATTTTCAATCGACAAAAAAATACGGATGGGCGTTCTCCGCTTTTTCTACTTTCTTGAAGTGGATCGAGGAACGATGCCCCTTCACCGGAAAAATCTCCGATTTTCTTCCATACGCAGGAAGGCACTGGCCTATATCCAAACCCGCAGGAAGAAAGTTTTGCAGGAGCGATACGGCATCCCCGGCTTCCAGGTGCTTTTCATTTCACGCACCAAAAAACGAATGGAAGGGATCGAAGAGACATGCATTGATGCCGAAAAAGGCTGTCCTACTTCCCTCTTTCTTTTCGCGAAGGAGAACGATCCAGATTATTTCCTCTTCTTTTTTACCGGCTTAGCGTCCGGGACATCCTGAGTGTCTTTTTCAATAATCGTAATCAGATAATTGCTCAGCGACCGGCGCTGCGATTCAGCCTTGATTTTGGCTTTGGCAAGAAGGTCGTCCGGGCAACGGAATGCGGTGTATTTGCTGATCATTTTATTTGCTTTGAGAATAAACGGCTAAACGCCAGCGAATTGTTCCCTGGGCTAGCGTGTGTTGGTGGTGATTTTGCGGAGGAAATTGTTTTCCACCCTCAGATACAATTTCATGCCCGCATCCTTCGCATCGATATATTCCTGAATGCGGGGTTGCTACTCCGGGATTATGAAGAGTGTCGAATGCGGCATCGGTGCTTTGTCCCAAATAATTGGCGTATTTATATAGTGCCATATTTTTATCCTGCGTATCAGAACGATTAGGTAAAACATTATATAGTATTTTCATTTTTTCGAAACAAAATAATAGTTATAATTACTGCTTATGAATTGCGGGCTATTGTTAAGTTTAGATATGGTATAATGGAGGTGATCCGTTGCACATCTCTTGTGCGACACCACACTCAACTCTTAACTTCAAGGAGGTAGTTCTTTATGCGCCCATTGCCATACGCAGGGGTAAAACGTACCAGAATCGCACTTCGCCCGGAACAGACGCGAGTCGCCAAACACAAACAGGAGGAATTCCTATGAAGCAACTCGACCTGTTTTCATGGGCAAAAAGCAATAGAAGGAAAAAGCGACTCGAATCGTGGGAGAAAAAAGCCGGACTATGTGAATGGAAAATTGTCGCGTTGCGCGAGTGCGCGTCCGCGACCACCACACCAATCATCGACCAACCACAACTCGCGGTCGAGTATTGGCATTCTCATGTAGCAACCGCGCCGCACTTCAACCCAGATGTAGAATGTTTTGTTGTCATAATTTTGACGGCAAGACTCAGAGTTCGCGGACATCACTTAATATCAATCGGGTCACTCAATGAAACGATTGCCCATCCTCGTGAGGTGTTTCGGGCTGCGGTAATTGCTGCGGCATACGGCGTCGTGTTGATGCATAACCATCCATCCGGCGACCCTTCGCCTTCTGAGGCTGATATACGAACCACGCGAACACTTGTGGAATCCGGGAAGATCCTGCGCATCGAAGTGACCGACCATATTATTGTCGGTCGAGGTCGTTACTATTCATTCCGCGAAACTGGACTCATATAACTCTATACCCTGATCCACGAGATTAGGGTATTTTTTCTACGTAATGATATAATATGAGTGATCCGTTGCACATCTCTTGTGCGACACCACACTCAAACCCTTAACTTCAAGGAGGTAGTTCTTTATGCCCAAAGCAAAAACTGCATGGGTCGATTTCAAAGAAATCAAAGCCAAGGTTTCAATTGTTCAAATTCTTGAGCGATACGGATTCTTGGAAGCACTTCAAAAATGCGGAAATGGCGACCGCTTGAGCGGGGCTTGCCCCATTCATAACGGCACCAACAAAACACATTTCCGTGCGAGCATTTCAAAAAATTGCTGGAACTGTTTCGGGAAATGTCAGAGCGGCGGCAACGTCATCGACTTCGTTTCAAAAAAAGAAGACGTGTCGTTTCGCGATGCGGCGATCCTTATTCAAAATTGGTTTGTCGGCGAAGAGGATGAAAATCAGGTCCCGACCGATAAACCGCGTTTTGACACTAGCCAGGTGGAGGAACGGCCACATTTCCGCATGCCCGATCCGACACCACCGGAAAAAACTCCGGCAGAGTCAGACGACATCACCGAAAACAAACCGCTTAAATTCACTCTATCAAAACTCGATCCAACACACGAGTATTTGAAGGAGCGCGGTTTGTCGGAAGAATCTATCGCCACTTTTGGTCTTGGCTACTGTGGCAAGGGGCTTCTCCGGGGATACATCGCCATTCCGATCCACAACACGGACGGTGAACTTGTAGCCTATGCCGGACGCTGGCCGGGAAACCCGCCAGACGGCAAAGGCAAATACAAGTTGCCGGAGGGGTTCAGAAAATCGCTGGAGGTGTTCAATCTCAACCGGGCAAAGCTCTCCGACCAGGAGGCACCGCTTGTGATTGTCGAAGGATATTTCGACTGTATCAAAATTCACCAGTCGGGATACGAGCGCGTTGTCGCCATCATGGGTTCATCGCTCGCGGATACTCAGGAAAAGGAGATTCTTGAAAACGTAGATGCCGAGGAAGGCGTGATTGTCTTTTTCGACAACGACGAAGCCGGACGCAAAGGCCAGACAGATGCGGTGCGCCGACTTTCGCAAAACTTGTTTGTGAAATCGATTCTCGCGAAAAGCGATGGAGCGCAACCAGAGCATTTGACCCCGGAAGAATTACGCGACCTGCTTCCCTTCCCGGAAGGAGGTGTGTTGTAAAATGAGTCGAGTGATAAAAGGCACGATGCCGAAATTCGATCTTGGTCAAATTGTCGCAACACCGGGCGCACTTCAAATGCTCAGGCCAGAAGAAATCCACGTTGCCCTTTGTCGTCATATTTCCGGCGACTGGGGAAACTTGGATGATTACGACCGAGAGCAAAATGAAATCGCACTTAAAGAAAAGAATCGCCTGCTTTCCGTTTACTACGGCGAAACTGGCGTGAAGTTCTACATAATCACCGAGCATGACAGATCGGCAACGACCGTTCTTCTCCCGGATGATTATTGAAAAACAACACCTTCCCAGTAATGGAGAAGGTGTTTTTCGTAATAAATCTACAAACTCTATGCAGCCGCGCAGTCATCTAAATGCTCACCTTCTATTTCCCGCGCATTATGTAATGAAGCGTGAACCGAGGCAAGAGAGGAAATTGCGCTCCAGCAAGTCATGGCGGTTTGTGCTCTAACATCCAAATGTGGTGCCCATGCAGAAATGGACATACCAATAATGTCCACATCTCGGGAAAGAGCCTCTAAATCTGATTTTATAGACTGTGCGGAAATCCCCCCCAGCACTGGGTATCGCATTGCCGGAGCGTCAATCGGGTCGATGTAGTCGGTATCAAAATGCACCCAAATAGGAGATTGTTTGGGTAGGGATTCAAAAATCTCAGTTAGCCGCTCAACTCGTAAAATGTCAGACGCTTCCAATGCTTCCTTCTCACCCGGCTCTAAATCTCTTCCCCCGATAAGACAAATCCTGGTGTCTAGCAACGGCGTAAGCTTTGCTGCCGACAATAAAAAACTGTCACCTCGCCCGGTGATCATGGCTAATGGCATTCCTCCAAGATGGCCGCTAATTGTCGTTTTGGGCGTATGAAAATCTCCATGAGCATCAAACCATAATAAATGAGGATGAACGCCACACTTTTCAACACCTGCAAGGCAGCCGATAGCGCTAATACAATCCCCCGCTAGAACCAAAGGCTTATCACCAGAAGCAATGGTTTCAGAGACGAAATCTCGGATCGCGCAATTGACTTGATTGATGGCTTTAAGTGATCCAGGTTCAGTGCCAACGATGTCTGTTGATAGCACAACATCAAAAGGCCCGGTGCCAAAGTCTAACCCCGCTTCTTCACGCCCGATAAAAAAAGGAGCAAGGCACTTACGCATAAAGGGGGGGGGTGATCTTGCTTGTCTTCGTTTGACTCGTGAGGCACATAATGTGAAGATTCAACAGGATTGCTTGTTTCGGTGGGTTCAGGCTCTGTCGAAATACTTCCCAGTCCAAGTTTGGTGCTCACCTCATCAAAATAGCCGAGTTCAACAAGTGATTTAATCTCATTAGCATAGGTGGAATTCCGCCACCTTTCAATATTTAAGTTTTTTGCACTGACGGTTGCCATCACCCAACGATCAGGAAATGAACGAGCAAAGGCCAACCCACTTTTTGAACACTCTAAGTTCAAGGTTGAACATATATCTCTAAATGTCTTAACGGTGTTGTTTCGCAAATCAGCAAAATTTATAATTGTGCGAGACAACGAAAGGCGTTCGGCTTCTTCTAAAATGCTACGGTGAGCCTCTATCCACTGAAAAGCACAGACTTGCACTAAGCTAGCGCGTTGAGACTCATCAAGAAGTTTACGGCTCAGAGTTTTGTTGATGGAAAAGTTTAAGCGATGTTGCTTCCAACTATGTCTCTCGTGTTTTGTTTCGTCAGTATAACCAATTATCGAAAGTGTACCTTCACTGGGTAGGGTTTGAAATCCAAAGGGATAATTCCATCCGTCACAAAGACCTTGAACGGACTCACGAGGATCACGGACCAAATGCAAAATATGGAAGTTTTGATATAAAAACACAGCTCGCCAAAATGGCAAACGCCAAGCATTGGAAGGGTCGCGTAAAAGCAAACATCCGTGCTTCAAATCGTGTGTGTTTGCATTGTGCCATGGAGGTGGTAGCACAAACGGCGTTTCCTCAATTGACCAAAAATTACCGGCCAAGTTCAATGCATCTTCCTGAGCATGGCTTGGCCAACAGTCGTAAAATGATGGGCGAATGAATGGAAAGCAACGGACGCAATCCTCCAAGACCTTTCGGCGATTGTCCATATTGTCGTGATAGCCATGAGGAAAACTGGCTTGGAGAGCTTTGGTCAGAGATGCAATTGCATCATGCATCTCCACCTCAATTAAATCCACCGGCCATTGCAACAAGAGTCGTCGGTAAAGCTGGATTGCGTAAAGCTCCAAATCATCACATTGAAACACTGGATAACCGATCTCCGAACCCATCTCGCTTAACAATTTAGATATTGGCACCATCTTGGCGTCAATTTCGCTCAAGTCATCGAACCTTTCAGTGCGAGAAGGAAATGCTAGACCAGCTAAAATAAGAAAAGGCTTCTCTTCCCCAGGAAGGGAGAGTAAACGCTTGTTCGGATCAGAACAATCTGCGCCTTGCCATTGCAGCAACTCCGATGTCACGCTCGTTCCACCGCGCGAACTTGATGCAAGCAAACAAACGCGTGGCAATTTTTGAAACATTGAACGGTAGTCCGCAACGGATTGTCCGTTTTTATGCTGAAATTCCCACGCCAACCGCCGAAGATGCGACACAGCTTCGATAGAGTCTTTGAGAATGCTTACGTTATTTCTTGGAGTGAATATCATTATTTAATTACAATTTTCAGGCCTTCTCAACTTCAGAATCTAATCATTTTCTTTTGGAGGATGATTGTCCGAATCTTCATTGAGTAATAACTTGGATAGGAATGCGAGTCCGACAAGTACAACAAGATAAATACTAACATGAATCAAAATCGGCTGCAATTGAGCAAAAGAAAGCGCGTTATTTCCTTTGATAGGACTCGCTTCAAGAACTACTGCAAGCACATCAATGGTTAATACCATGGCGGCAAGGCGAACAAGAGTCTTTTCAAGAGTGCCAAGTTTTGCGAAGCCTCGCATCCAAAGTGGTAAATTTGCAGCCAGATCAGGCTTCAATAAAAAGATTACACCATTTGTAGCGAGACAGATGGAAAAAGCCATTACCGTGTGTTCGATGTTCCTAACGGTTTGCACTATATGTAGTGTAATGTCTTCCTCAGGAAGATGTTGAGGAAGATGTAAGAACTGGCAGGCAACTTGTGACAGGTGTGCATTTATGTAATCGAAGGGCGGCAGGTGCCTAAGAGTGTAAAATATTATGGAGAATACAGAACCTAAAAAAAGCAAGGCAACTGCCACAAATCCAACCTGGGTTATCTCCACAATCGAAGCGATTGCCCAATTCAAAAGTCGATGTGTGCTTACCTTGGGATTCTCCATCAAAAGGCGACGAGGATACATAGTATTTCGATTCCGTAGCCAAAACCAAACCTTTTGTGGGCGTCTGGCAATGCGAAGAAGAATATTCTCCAGCGGATGACAGACTACTCCCAACATCCATGATAACAATCCCTTGCCGGCACTCCGAAATGGCATTACCATGCCAACCGCTAAGGACAACATGATTTTTTCAAGTTGTTTCCTTGTATCACTGGATAATAAATTTTCTCTGTTGGAAAACAAAATAAAGGTTCCTGGTCGCTTACCGAAGCGAGCGCCAAACGAAAATGCGCAAACATGTTTTATTTCACTGCTTTTGACAGCAAGATTTCGCAAAATGGGGATGAGCCTTTTGTAATTGTGATCAGACATTTTGTCTTTTTGCGCATGATCTTGTGGCAAGCTGTCAGATAGGCGCCTGAGCTTTGTGTGCAATGCGGAAAGATAGCTAAACCAGCGCATCTTGTAAGTCTCTTCGCCGTTTCTGATGAGAGCCGTGGTTCCAATATCTGACCACCCAATTAAAACTCCGTCAGCATTGCTAACATGCAGACTAACTTTCGCCGCCTCCTGCATCAGTTCTTGGCAATTATAATCAGACTCTGATACAGCATTGAGCAGGTCAAGAATACGATCTTGATGGTCGTCAGTGCGCTTGAGCCTCAGAAAATCATATTTGGCCAAGTCTTCGTGCGCAAGCCTGCGCAACACTTTGTCCAAATACACGCGCCGATCATTTTTATTAAGACCGTCTGTGTCATATATTGTGCATATGGCATAGGCGTGACTTAAATGGGACGACGCAAATTCTTTTGTTGATAATGGGGAGCGAATAATCGTTACGTACAAACCACGCGAACGCAACATTTCCTCAATGTAAGGATTTACCAGTGTTCTGTGCCAGAACAAGTCCTTTAAATTGTTCTCACTACTTGAAGCTCGTAGACTATCATAAAGCACACGCGACCAACTCTCCAAAAAATTAGGGAAATCCGTATTCGTTGTTGCAGACTGAATTTCTAATGTGCTCAACCTGCTGGACATTTCAGCATTAAGGCAATAGACTGCCTGAACTTTATCAGGACCAAGAAATGCACGATCCACATCAGAACGAAAATACCAATTTTTGATAGCATCCAAAAGAAGCCGCTCGACATCGCTCTGATTTACGATGCCTGGCTTCCCATATGCTTGGCACAATTTATTCCATGCCATCTGTCCCAACTCCTGCCACAAAAGCTCATCTGCTGGAACATCTGGTGGAACACCTTCTATGATGTGAAAAAGAAAGCAATAAGTAAGTATCTCGCCAAATGGAAGCAGGAGATTTTCAGGTAATGAGTTACCATCCTTTTGCAGGTATCTGGCACAAAGTTCAGCACTTAGTCGTTCCTGTGATGAGCGTAGTATTCTTGTTTGTTCATTCCTTCGCCGAATAACTTCTTTTAGGTCAACCTTAGTAATAGTGAACGGTCTGTTTCCTTTCTCATCTGAGTTGACCACAAACATCGGCAAGTTTAGCGGCGAAGGCATAGATTCATTGAGAAATTCAATTCGCCCACCCTCAGCGGCGTCGGGAGAGGCCACATAAAGTGAGACGACTTCAACGCTAAGCAGTTTGGCTATCAATTCAGGATAGCATTCATTTTCAAGCACCTTGGCTAAGTTTAAATCAGGATCAGCCTCTATATCGTCGATCAACGCAATTAGTTTATCGTAAGCGACGGACTCAGGAGTCGGACTTAATTCCAGTTCGCATGGTGACATATTATCTCCTTGGTTCAGTTTGTTTTGACAAACGATTCGGCGGACATCCCGTAGTGGCGTGAAATAGATTCGATCATCAACTGAAAAGGCTCAGTATGCAGTAGGTTTTGACCGCGAGGGCGTAGAAACGGTATGTCAAGCGTGCAGGCTGAACCTCCCTTGTGTTCTAACATAAGCACACGATCAGCAAGCAACAATCCTTCCTCAATGTCATGGGTCACAAACAATATCGTCGTTCCGTGTTCCATCCAAAGGCGCAACAAAAGGTCTCGCATCTTCTGACGGTTATCTGAGTCAAGTGCAGAAAATGGTTCGTCAAGAAGCAACACGGAAGGCTTAGGGGCCATAGCACGAGCTAGGGCAACTCGTTGCTGCATCCCACCTGATAGTTGCTCCGGGTAATAGGCGTGCTGAGCTTTAAGACCAATAACATCCAACAAGTGATTCACAGTCTCAGAAATCACTTTTTCACTTTGCTTTTGTGATCGGAGTCCAAACGCAATGTTGTCCTCGACCGTTAGCCAAGGAAAAAGTGCGTATCGCTGACTAACAAATCCAACTTGCAAGGAAGGTTGTAGAATCAACTGGCCACGAAGGCGAATCGAACCGCTGTCCGACCTAATAAACCCAGCCGTTGTGTGTAGCAGAGTGGATTTTCCACAACCAGAAGGGCCGACAACAGCGAGAAAAGTTCCAGCTTCAATTTTAAGACAGAATTGTTTTAGGACCGGTGTGTTACGTGCGTTCGGATATGAAACCGTTAATTGGTCATAAACTAAAAGCGGCATAGAAGATGGAGGAATGTCGCCCATTGCTACTCGTGAGTGAGTTTAATCCAAGGAAACAGACGGGAAGCAAAACAACAAAAAGAACGGTCACCGGCAACCCCTATAAATGCGAGCACAACCATACACGCCAGCATGCGATCTACACGAAAAACCAGATATGAGGTTTGGAGACGGTAGCCCAGGCCAGCGTAGGCCCCTGTCATCTCTGCCACGATGACACAAATAAGCGTGCTGGAAATTGCGAGTCGAAACCCTACCAGTATTTGTGGAAGCGCCGCAGGTAATGTTACTGCAAACAAGAGGCGGTCGCTCCGAGCACCGAGGGAACGGGCTGCCCAAATAATCATTTTGTCAACCGAGGAGACACCGGCGTGAGTATTGAGCCAAACAGGGAAAAAAGCAGCCCATGAAGTAATAAATATCTTGGCGGGTTCACCTAATCCTGCCCAAACAACTACTAACGGAACGATTGCAACGGGCGGTAGAGCGCGAAGACCGTTGAATACGGGTGTTAGCAGCCAATTGAAGGCGTCGATCCTACCGGTAATAGTTCCGACTATTACTCCCAACACGCCACCACAAATAAGGCCAAAAAGCGCTCGGCGCAATGACCAATACACATCACCAAACAGGCTGCCGGAAACAATGAAATCCTTTAATGCAGTCCCTACCTCAATAGGAGTGGGCAAGAGTGCGGGATTCACGCCTGAATTCCGGCAGGCGAACCCCCAAAAAACGATTACGAGCACAAAAGGCGCACAATACTTTCCAACTTGTTGCGCTGTATTTTTCGCGCCTGTAATCCAAGTTTGTTGAGTCCGTATCATGTCCAAATGGGGCGTAATGTTTCCTTAGTTTGGTTGGATCAATTCTACCCCTTCCGGTTTTACGGAACGTAGTGCCGTTGCAGAGATTACATTTTGCATGTCGGGAACAGCACCTGTCTGATGTCCTCTTTTTACGGCCCACTTCCCTTCCATGGTAAGAGTCTCCACAAGTGATGACCGTAGATCGAGACCAAAATTGTAGATTGGCCAAAGCCGTTCAAGTTCTGATGTCTGCATACCAATTCTTTGAGCGACGATGCTGATGGATTCATTACGGTTTTTAGCCATGTAAGCTATGGCCCGATTCAGGGCCTTGAGGACTTTTACTGTCATGTCTTTTCTTTCGATGGCAATTTGGTTACTTGTCACGAGATTGTAAGTTTCTTCGTAAACTTGATCGAAAGAGAGACGCACACCGTTTGTTCCCAAAGTTTTTTCACAGCGTCCTGCATGAGGCTGCCAAGCGACTACTGCGGCAACGTCACCATTAGTGAGTGGCCCTATCATTTCCGGCGGACTGAGGTTAATTAGCTTTAGGTCATCAAGTGTAAGAC
>Ga0364873_10244_pt1 | contig 32101 bp, 32 predicted proteins | sample ExccelAu500001D3_2_FD_206928 | JGI IMG/M metagenome (GOLD analysis project Ga0364873, IMG submission 206928) | Enriched cells from Trout Bog Lake Hypolimnion, Wisconsin, USA - BchlTB.Aug07.5000.01.D3 | ecosystem: Environmental > Aquatic > Freshwater > Lake > Hypolimnion/Profundal zone | place... | reverse complement strand
AACGGTATATTAAGAAAAGTGTGTGGTAGAATCCGCGAATTAGAAAACTAGGCAACCCGTAAAAATGACGACCAGATATAAAACTGATGGCGAAAAAGAAGGGGTCAAGCGGCGGGTGGTGGCGGTCAGAAAAAGAAAAAATGAGGCCGGGTTAAAACAGCATGTTTTCTGGTTGGGTGATGATGAGTTTGAGAAGGTTAAGAATTTTATTGCAGGACTAAGGAAAAAACCCGAGTGAAAACGGCTACGAGGGCTTGGCGGGCTGCGGCGAAGCAGGTACGGGATGCCAGTGGCCGCATTTGGGGCAAGCAAGGAAGCTCCCAGAACAGCGCAAGCCTTCCCATCGGCATTTCGGGCAACGCATCTTGATCTTGTTTTTCCGTGGTTCCAAGGTCACGGATTACCCATATGGCTCATGTTCCTTCTTTTTCTGGGGTATCCGTTTTTTGTGATTGACTTCACAATACGTTACCGGAAACGGCTTTGTTTGTTGCAGACAATTTCAATGACCCAAGCAGCACTGAATTAATTGCTCCTGACGTTGATAGACCGGATTGCTTCATCAATCTCTTTAAAACGGCAAATGCCTCTTCATCACAGTGATTTTAAAGGCTATTTGCATTCCAAGGTTGGATAGCGGAGATTTCAGAGGCAAACTCGGCTGAATGCCCAAGTTGGAATCAGCGGTCCGTGCGCATCTTCCTCGAAACTCCAATAGGTTGGAATTGAACCAGTAGGGCTATGCCTGCTTTAGACTGACAAGAGACATTCTGTTTTCGGCAGCCAGCGACAGCAACCGACCCACTCCGGACCATCAAGGTGGAAGTTTTCAGTGACGGCTTCCGCGTGTAGAGCGGACATTTGTTTTGATGTGGGGTCTATGACTCTAATTAACCCGTTTCTGCCCTTGGCGAGGCTCTGCTTTGCGTCAGGTAAATTGATAACGTGACGTGCTGCATCACGCCACTTGATACTAGCGAACTACTTCTTTTCTTCGACGTAGAACATGAAATGACTTTCCGTCCTTCAGGACGGGTCATAATCACGGTTAAATTTCGTCACAACCTTGTCGTCGGTGATATTCTTCGGTATTTCTGCGACTATCTGAACTGTAAAACGTGGCGTGATTCGTTCGCGCGGCAAAATTCAGGAGGAAGTATGGGACTTTTTGGCTGGTTCAGCGATCTTTTCGAGGATTCGAACAGCAGCATCGGCAGCGACGATCATAGTTGCACATCCGGCATCAACCCAGCATCGGGTTTGCCGATGCTGGATGACACGATCTTGGATGTGGGCGGCAATGCTTACGGGACAGATAGCTTCCATGGGATGGACGACCATCATACGAACCTTGGCATCAATCCCGCGAGTGGCCTGCCAATGATGGATGATTCGATACTTGATGTCGGTGGTAATACGTTCGGGTTCGACGATAGCCACATCAGCAGCTTTGATGACAGTTTTAGTAGCAGCAGTATCTTTGACAGTTCCAGCAGTATAGACAGCGATTGGTAACGGCTACGGCAGAGACTGACCACGCCAATTATGAAACTGTGTTTCTTATTGTTGACACAATCATAGCCCCTCGGTCAAAATTCTATAAATAAGCTAGAGAGCGGATTGATTCCCAATTTGCCGATCAAGCACCAGATAAAAATGGGGATCACAAACCAGATGATGCCAGCACCGGAAGCCTTTCCCGAGCGAATATTGCTTGCGGTAACTGGCTTATCGCCCCAAATCGTCACTGAAACCCTTTATGCCCTGTGCGTAACTCGCTCACCGCCTTTCATACCGACTCGTATACATCTGTTAACCACCGTAGAAGGGGCCAGCCGAGCCGAACTGACTCTGCTCCATCCGCATCAGGGCAAGTTCATGCGCTTCTGCGAAGATTATGGCCTCACCGGTAAAATTCATTTCGACCTCAGTTGTATCGAGGTCATCCGCAACGTGGATGGAGAGCCGCTGCCTGATATCCGTACGCCGGAAGAAAACGCTTCGGCTGCCAACACAATTTCTGCATGCGTGCAACGTATCACTGCGGATCCCAATACTGCGCTGCATGTCTCCATCGCGGGCGGACGCAAGACGATGGGGTTTTACCTCGGATATGCACTGTCGTTATTCGGTCGCTCGCAGGACAGGTTGTCTCATGTTCTGGTGCCCGAGCCATTTGAGTCTAATCACAACTTTTACTATCCGCCTCCAACCCCTGAAGTGTTGTTCACTAACACTAATAAGCCTGTTTCGACATCCGAAGCTAACATCATGCTTGCCGAAATTCCATTTGTTCGCTTGCGTCATGGATTGCCAGAAGAGCTGCTTGCCAGTGGTGTGGATTTTAGCCAGGCGGTGGAGGCGGCTCAGCAAAACCTTGCGCCGCCGCGAGTGGAAATATCCTTTAATCCGGCCAGACTTGTATGTGGTGGACGGGAAGTATTTCTTTCGCCCCAGATATTTTCCTTTTATGCCTGGCTCGCGAAATTGCGTAAGGACGGCAATGATTCCGGTGCTATGGAAGCATTACTTAGTGAAAGCAAACCGGCTTTCATTAAACCGAAGGCAGTCCCTACTCTGCCCAAATCGTCGAGTGTCGAAAAAAATACAAAGAAGACAAATGTACTAATCACGCCAATGGAAACAGGGAATAAGTTAACAAAGAAACAGCAGCAGGAAAAAGAGGCAAGCAAATATCTACCAGAAGAATCAACTGGCATAGATTTTTTTAAAACATAAATTAAAAAGGAAACGAATCATGAAAATAATCGATGCAAACTACAGCGGCAATGTTGGAAAAACAGTTGTTGCTGATCATCTTCTTTCACCTCGAATGAATAATGTTAAGCTGCTGCATTAGTATGCAACCCGCTACTGAACCTGTTAAAGGTTGTAGCTCCTTTACATAGGGAATGGTATTGTGAGTGATAAATAAAATCCGATTTCTCATCCCTCTTCCCCAATAACTAACATATCAGCAGTCGCCTGGAACTTCGATACTTTGGTTGGGCGACCACGTTTTTTATTAGCGGTTGGGGAGCGCAACGACTCCACATAGCTTGCAAGATCACTTATGTGTATAAACCGACGAGATCCATTTAAGACAGTTGGCATCGGAAACTTACCGTTAACTAAGCGATTGCGTGCAGTCTGCTCTGGAATTCCTACAGATTCAGAAGCAGATGCGAAAGGAATTAAAATTTGGCCGTTAAACCGCGCCAATAAAATTTGAAGCGTTGAACTGATTTGGTTTTGCATTTAGTTGTCCTCAGAACAGAGAACAAGCTCATTGCAATGTGTTGAATTATTTTGCTGCGTGATTACTGCGATTAAGCGAAGTGTTGCAATTGATAAAGCAAAAAACCGTGCAATGGTTTTTGACATTTTGTGCGTCCTTTTTAATGCTAACAACCTCCTATCAAGTTGAGCTTTATAAATGGAAAAGAGACTGTTGCACCAGTCACTCATCCTCCTTTACAACAAAACTGGTATCAATATACCAGCACATAACCATCCTCGCAAGTATTTTGTATGGAAAATTCTGGAAAATATTATCGGAAAAATACAGTATACGTAGGTATAACCTGACATACCACAACATACTAACTCGTTGTTTTTATATGGTGCGAAAGACAGGAATCGAACCTGCACGCCTTGCGGCGCTGGAACCTAAATCCAGTGCGTCTACCAATTCCGCCACTTTCGCCCGATATATTTCGGGGGCGATTGTAGCACACCAGCCAAGCCGCTCATGCTGCGCGCAGAAAAGCGAAGAATTTCTGCGGTGACTGTTTTGGGGCACTAATACGGTGCGGAACATCAAACTCTAAAAATCATTTACCGTGATACGTCTTATCACCATCATTAATCTTCACCACCACCCGGCCACGCGACTGGCCTTGCAACATGTTCTGAAATGCCTCTGGCAATTGTGGAAAAGCGATGGGTTGCACGACCCGCTCCAGCAAGCCGGGGCGGAGGTCGGAGGAAAGGCGCTGCCAGATTTTCTCACGTAACGGCATGGCGGTAGCGGCTGAATCAATGCCGATCAAGCGCACACCACGCAGGATGAAGGGATATACCGTGGCATGCAACTCTGCGCCACCCGCATTGCCAAAGCTGGCGATTGCGCCGTTCTGCCGCATGGTGCGCGTCAGCCATGAAAGCACAGCACCGCCCACGGCATCCAGCGCCCCGGCCCACTGTGCCTGCTCCAACGGTCGCGTGCTCTTCAGGTCAACTTCATTGCGCGGCAAAATTTCACTTGCACCCAACATTTTCAGGTATTCGTGTTCGCTGACTTTCCCGGTCAGCGCTACCACGTGATAACCGAGTTGCGCCAACATTTGGATGGCAAGACTGCCCACGCCACCAGTCGCCCCGGTGACGATAACCTTGCCGTTTTCAGGCTTGAGATCGTTCTGCTCCAGCCGATGAATGGATAGCGCCGCAGTGAATCCCGCCGTACCCAACGCCATCGCCTCGAACAGGCTCAATCCGGAAGGTAGCCGCACCACCCAGTCGGATGGAACCCGCACATATTCGGCAAAACCGCCGTCATGCGCGACGCCCATATCATAGCCGGTGACGATGACTTCATCGCCCGGCTTGAAGCGTTCATCCTGTGAGCTTTCCACTACACCCGCCGCATCTATACCGCCGATACAGGGGAAACGCCGGATGACTTTCCCCGCGCCCGTCGCCGCGAGGGCATCCTTGTAGTTCACACCGGAATATGCAACGCGGATCACCACCTCGCCGGGATCAAGTTCGTCCAGCGTCATTTTTACGAAACGACTGACTGTTTTTCCGTCTTCGTTGTAAATACGGTAAGCGCGAAAAGTTCCCATGCTGTTAAATATGGATGGTGCGTTTATCCACCGCCAGCGCAGCCTCATGCACCGCTTCAGACAAGGAAGGGTGGGCATGAATGGTGCGCGCCAAGTCTTCGCTGCTGGCCGCGAATGCCAGCGCCAAAACCGCCTGCTGGATCAGCTCTGAAGCCATCGGCCCTATAATGTGTACACCGAGGATGCGGTCAGTTTTTGCGTCGGCGAGAATTTTGACGAAGCCCGTGGTCTCGCCCAGTGCGCGCGCTCGGCCATTTGCCATGAAGGGAAATTGTCCCGCCCTGTAATCCACACCTGATGTTTTCAGTTGCTGCTCGGTTTTTCCCACCCAGGCAATTTCCGGCGCGGTGTACATGATGCCGGGCACCAGATTCAAGTCACAGTGTCCCGCCTGCCCGGCGATCAATTCAGCCACCATCACACCCTCTTCCGACGCCTTGTGCGCCAGCATGGGGCCGCGCACTACATCCCCCACCGCGTACACGTTAGTCAGGTTGGTGCGGCAATGCTCGTTCACCTCGATGCGCCCTGCACCATCCAGTTTCAACCCAACAGTTTCCGCGCCAAAACCCTGCGTATTCGGTATGCGTCCCACTGCTACAATCAGTTTATCCGCAACCAGTTCTTGCGCCACGCCCTGCGCATCGCGCCACAAAATTTTCAATGCATCGGCATCTTGCACAACGCCATCAATCTGCACGCCGAGATGGATTTTTAGCCCCTGCTTGGTAAATGCGCGCAACGCTTCCTTCGCCACTTGTTCATCGGCAGCAGGAATGAAAGTTGGCAGCGCTTCCAGCAACGTCACTTCAGCTCCCAGCCGGCGCCATACGCTGCCCAGCTCCAGCCCGATCACGCCCGCGCCGATGATGACCAGACGCTTGGGAACCTCGGTAAAAGATAAGGCGCCAGAATTGTCCACGATGCGTGCACCATCAAACGGCGCTTGCGGCAAGGCGCGCGGCATCGAACCAGTGGCGATAATGATATGTTTTGCACGCACCTCCTCGCCGCCCGCTACTCCAATGCGCCAAGCATCATCGTCCCGCCCCAGCAATTGCGCGCGACCGTGCAAGGAAGTCACTTTATTTTTCTTGAACAACTGGCCTATGCCCAAGGTGAAATCGGACACGATTTTATCCTTGCGTGCCAACATCTTAGTTACATCCATGCGTGCGTTATCCACACCGATGCCATGCGCGGCAAAATCATGCGTCACACGCTCAAAATTTTCCGACGACTCCAGCAATGCTTTGGAAGGAATACAGCCCACATTGAGACAAGTGCCGCCCAAGCTGGGCTTACCCGCGTTCTTCCATTCGTCTATGCATGCAGTGCTCAACCCCAGTTGCGCGCAGCGGATTGCCGCCACGTACCCGCCGGGTCCGGCACCGATGACCACCACATCGAAATCAGCCATAATTTACCTCGGTTAATGGGCATGGCAAGTGTGCCTCTCCCCTGATGATGAAACTTGTCATGTCCGTTTCCCCCTCTCCAGCTCTCCCCCGGAGGGAGAGAGTGATTGTGTCTCGCTGCGCGAGTTTCACATTAAATATCCAGCAACACCCGCCCCGGAAATTCCAGCGCTTCCTTGATAGTGACGAGAAACAGCACAGCGTCGCGGCCATCGACGATGCGGTGATCGTAGGACAGTGCCAGATAGTTCATCGGACGGATGACTACCTGACCGTTCTCCGCGATGGGTCTGTCCTTAGTGGCATGGATGCCGAGGATGGCGCTTTGCGGCGGGTTAATGATGGGAGTGGAGAGCATGGAGCCGAACACGCCGCCGTTGGAAATGGAAAAGGTGCCACCGCTCAATTCTTCCAATGTGATTTTGCCCGTTTTGGCGCGCGCGCCGAAATCGGCGATCTGTTTTTCAATGTCTGCCAGCGAAAGTGTATCGGCATCACGGAGGATGGGCACCACCAATCCGCGCTCGCTGCCGACGGCCACGCCGATGTCATAGTAGCCGTGGTAAATAATATCAGTGCCATCCACCGAGGCATTCACCAACGGGAATTTTTGCAAGGCAAGCACCGCCGCCTTGACGAAGAAGGAAGTGAAGCCAAGCTTGACGCCGTGCTTCTTCTCAAATGCATCCTTGTATTTGTTACGCAGCTCTATCACCGGCTGCATGTTCGCTTCATTGAAGGTGGTGAGGATGGCGGCGTTCTGTTGCGATTGCAACAGGCGTTCCGCGATGCGCTGACGGATGCGTGTCATCGGTACGCGCTGCTCTACCCGTCCACCGGCAGTGGTTGGCGAAATGGCTGCAACGGGTGCGGCAGGTTTTTCCAATGCGCTTAGCACATCTTCTTTCAGCACGCGTCCATCGCGCCCGCTGCCGCTAATCGCTACCGTATCTACTTTATTTTCTGCCGCAATTTTCTGCGCGGCAGGCATCACGGCAGCTTGCGCCTGCACTTCGACAGCGGGCTTGGTTTCCGCTTGCACACTGGGTTTCGCGTCGGTATCCAGCAAGGCGATCACTTCGTTGCTGGTCACTTTTTCGCCATCACCCTTGAGGATTTTGGTCAGGGCCCCGCTCTTAAAGGAGGGCAGTTCGAGCACTACTTTATCAGTCTCGATATCTATCAGGTTTTCGCCTTCAGCGACCGCTTCGCCAACTTGCTTGTGCCAAGTCACCAAGGTTGCTTCGGACACGGATTCTGAAAGCTGAGGAACTTTGATTTCAATGATGCTCATGGTGTGCTGCTCCCGGATTAGGTTTGATGTCGAGATCGTCGCGGAAGGCGGCAGCGATCACCGCCTTTTGTTGCTCCTGATGCACCGCCAGATAACCGGCGGCAGGTGCGGCGGATGAAGGGCGTAGCGCGTAGTCGAGGCGCATCCCCTTGCGCAAATGGCGCAGCAAATAATGCTGGAGGCGATGCCACGCGCCTTGATTGCCCGGCTCTTCCTGGCACCACACCACTTCAGTGGCATTCGGATACGCGGCTATCTGCGCGGCAAAATCATGGTGCGGGAACGGATAAAGCTGTTCGATGCGGATGATCGCCATATCCGCGATGCCTTTGGCGCGCCGCGCTGCGTGCAGGTCGTAATACACCTTGCCGCTGCATGCGATGATGCGGCGCACCTTGGCAACATCCAACGTATCCACTTCGGCTATCACCGGCTGAAATTTCCCCTGCGTAAACTCGGCGAGCGGCGAAGCCGCATCCTTGCTGCGTAGCAGGCTCTTGGGCGTGAATACGATCAGCGGCTTGCGTAGCGGACGCAACATCTGGCGGCGCAACAGGTGGAACATCTGCGCGGCGTTGGAGGGATTGCACACCTGGATATTGTAATCGGCGCACAGTTGCAAATAGCGCTCGATACGCCCGGAAGAATGTTCTGCACCCTGGCCTTCATAACCATGCGGCAACAACATCACCAGTCCGCACAATCTGCCCCACTTCACTTCGCCGGAGGCGATGAACTGGTCTATCACTACTTGCGCGCCGTTGGCGAAATCACCGAACTGCGCTTCCCACAGCACCAGCGAATCCGGCTCTGCGGTAGAGTAACCGTATTCAAAACCCAGCACCGCTTCTTCGGACAGCAGCGAATCAATCACTACGAAATCCGCCTGCTCGGGTGCGAGATGTTGCAATGGCGTATAAGCGCCTGCGTACCGCTCCGTGCGTTGCTGATCATGCCATGTGGCATGGCGATGGAAGAACGTGCCGCGCTGGCTGTCCTGCCCGGAAAGGCGCACCGGATAGCCTTCGGTGAGCAGCGTGGCATAAGCGAGGGTTTCCGCCATACCCCAATCCAGCAGTAAATCGCCGCGTGCCATTGCCGTACGATCCTCGACGATTTTTTGCACGCGCGAATGCAGTGTGAAGCCTTTCGGGACAGTAGTAAGCGGAATCGCGAGTTGCTGCAAGCGTTCAAGCGGCACCGAGGTGTCCACCGCGACATTCCACGCCGTGTCACCTTTGAACTGCGTCCAATCTGTAGCTACCCTGCCGCTGCTTTTCTTCAGCGCTGGCTGGATAGAGTTGCGTCCCTCATCCATCGCCTTGCGATAGTTCGTTACCATCGCATCCGCTTCATCGGCCTGAATCACCCCTTCCCCTGCCAAACGCTGCGCATACAAAGCTCGTGTACCTGGATGCTGGCGGACGAAGCGATACATGAACGGTTGGGTGACCAACGGCTCGTCCTGCTCGTTGTGCCCAAGCTTGCGGAAACACACCAGATCAATCACCACATCCTTCCGTTGCGTCATGCGGTAATCCAGCGCGATTTCGGTAATCAGCAATACTGCTTCCGGATCATCTGCATTCACATGAAAGATCGGTGCGCCAATCATTTTCGCCACATCGCTGCAATAGTTACTGGAATGTGTGTCGCGCAAATCGGAAGCAGTAAAACCAATCTGGTTATTGACGACGATATGCACCGTACCTCCCGTGCGATAGCCGCGCGTCTGCGACATGGCCAGCGTCTCCATCACCACGCCCTGTCCGGCAAATGCCGCATCGCCGTGTATCAAAACCGGCAATACTTTTTCGCCTTCGATATCCTTGAGACGATGCTGGCGCGCGCGCACCGACCCTTCCACCACCGGATCGACGATTTCAAGATGCGAGGGATTGAAGGCCAGCGCGACATGCAATGCGCCGCCCGGTGTGCCGATGTCGGCAGAAAAACCCTGATGATATTTCACGTCACCGGAGGTCAAGTGTTCGGCGTGTATACCCTCGAATTCGGCAAACAACATTCTGGGTTGCTTTCCGAGAATATTCACCAGCACGTTCAGCCGTCCGCGATGCGCCATGCCGATCACGGCTTCCTGAACACCTAACCCACCTGCACGTTGCAGCAAGTGGTCGAGCAGTGGAATCAGTGTCTCGCCGCCTTCCAGTGAAAAGCGTTTTTGTCCCACATATTTGGTGTGCAGGTAACGTTCCAGCGTCTCGGCGGCAGTCAGCCGTTCAAGGATGCGGCGGCGCAATGCGGCATCATATCCTGTCGATCCGCGTACTCCTTCCAGCCGCTTCTGTATCCAGCGTTTCTGCGCTACATCGCTGATGTACATATATTCCGCGCCTATGCTGCCGCAATAGGTCTGGCGCACCAATCGCAATATTTCGCGCAAAGTCATGCGCGCTCCGCCCACCAGCGAACCTGTATCAAAAGTGGTATCCATGTCCGCTTCCATCAACCCGTAAAAGGCCGGATCGAGTTCCGGTACTTCAATTTTTGGATAACGATTCAGCGGATCAAGATTGGCGGCACGTACGCCGAGAAAACGGTGAGCATTGATAAGCTGTAACACACGAACTTGCTTGCGCTCAAGATCGGCTTCCTGAATGAAAACACCACAGACACCCGCTTGCGGCAAGTCCGCAAAGGCACGTTGAATGGGGCTGTGCGCGATTTCATGCACTGCGCCAGGCGTGGCTTGCAGCGCATCGAAATAGCCACGCCACTCATCTGGAACCGAGTCCGGATTAGCAAGATAATCCTCATACAAGCCCTCAATGAACACATCGTTCATCCCGAACAACTGGGAGGTGTCGCGCATGGCCTGCATGTAGTTTTTTACTGGTGCGTTCATAGAACATCCCTCTAACGTAGGGCGAATGCAACAAAGTCAGGCAATCCACTGTCCAACAAACTAGACGTGAAATTGACACAGCGTAGCTGTTGTCCGCCAAATGCAACCCAACACATATCTATTAGCGTAACCTCACATACGGCGGAAGGCGCTTCGCTTTTCCGCCCTACAAGGGCTATGGATTACGCAATTTAATATACAGGGATCATGCTTTGTCCCAACACAATTTTCCATCCTTCACCCATAAACGGCATACCACCTCGCAAGGGCGACTTTCTGCGGAAGTAGCGGTAAGTGTAACGTTACCACCATCCGCAGAAAGAGTTGGTGGCCTCCAAAAATTACCGCTCGGTTGCGCATGTAATTTAATCCAATTCCTTCCTGTTGAATGATGAGGCAACGGCTCATTGTAAGAAGCCAAGCGAATGTATTTTTCTTCCCCAACATTAAGGCTGAATGATCCCTCACGAATCCATTCCTGTAGAGCGCTGGTTTCTCTGTCTATTGCTTTGCAATTTAACTCGCAATTAGAAAGATATGTCCCGCCAGTATTCTTCACACCAATTAATACCGTCCTCCAGACGTTATCATTATCGGTATTTTTTGTTTCGACGTAGTGACCATCGTGCCCAATAACAATACAGAGTTCAGGTTCGATCCGTAACGTTGATTTTATGCTACTAGATTGTATCCGTTTGAAGAAAGGCCAAAAAAAACAAATCCCGCTTAAAACACCACAAATTATTGCGGCATAAATCAGCCTAGGCCCCCACTCATCGTGGCCAACTGTCCAGATCATAGATAGTCTGGCCAACGCAAAAGCAACGGCAAGACTGAGAAAACCCCAGCATGTGTTAGCCCACATTAATTACTGTGTAAATCCGTGGTTAATAAAATTATTTATCGGCTGCCAATCGGCACAAAATCGCGCTTGGTCGCACCTCGATACAACTGGCGCGGACGACCGATCTTATGATCCTCATCAGCGATCATTTCGTTCCATTGTGAAATCCAGCCTACGGTGCGCGCCACCGCAAAAATCACCGTGAACATGTTGATCGGGATGCCCAGTGCGCGCAGCACGATACCGGAATAAAAATCCACATTCGGATACAGCTTGTGCTCGATAAAATACGGATCGCTCAAGGCGACGCGCTCCAGTTCCATCGCCAGTTCGAACAACTTGTGGTTTTCCAGTTTGAGTTCTTTCAGCACTTCATAACAAGTCTTGCGCATCACGGCAGCGCGGGGATCCATGTTCTTGTAAACGCGGTGGCCGAATCCCATCAGGCGGTATTTCTTGTCCTTCACGCCCTGCACATACTCAGGCACTCGCGAAATATCGCCGACTTCTTCCAGCATTTTCAGCGCGGCTTCGTTCGCGCCGCCGTGCGCAGGCCCCCACAGTGCAGCAATACCGGAGGCGATGCAGGCGAACGGGTTCGCCCCGCTTGAACCGGCCAGGCGCACCGTCGAGGTGGAGGCATTCTGCTCATGATCGGCGTGCAGAATAAGGATGCGATCCAGTGCGCGCACCAGCACCGGATTGGGCTCGTAATCCTCAGCCGGGGTGGCGAACATCATGTACATGAGGTTTTCCGCGTAGCTGAATTTGTTCTTCGGGTACATGAACGGAGCGCCGGTGTGGTATTTATGCGCCATCGCCGCAATGGTTGGCACTTTCGCCAACATGCGCATCGCCGATATTTCGCGGTGGTGCGGATTCTTGATGTCCAGCGAATCATGATAAAAGGCCGACAGCGCCCCCACCACACCGACCATAACCGCCATCGGGTGCGCATCGCGGCGAAAACCGGAAAAGAAATGTGCTATCTGGTCGTGCACCATAGTATGGTGCGTAACGATATCCTTGAATTCGGCGCCCTGCGCGGCATTCGGCAATTCGCCGTTCAGCAACAAATAACTCACTTCGAGAAAATCGGACTGCTCGGCCAGTTGCTCGATCGGGTAACCCCGGTAATAAAGCAGCCCGGCATCACCGTCAATAAACGTGATTCTCGAAGTACAACTGGCGGTGACAAAAAATGCCGGGTCGTAAGTGAACAGCCCAAGCTTGGTGATGTTGTGAATGTCGAGTACATCCGACCCCAGCGTGCCTGACAGTATCGGCAATTCGACGCTGCGTCCATCATCCAATGTCAGTGTTGCAACACGTTTGCTATCCATAACTTCCCCTTAACATTATGCAGTGCTAAACCGCCCTGATCTTTTCCAGCAATGCCTGCTGTTCGCCTTCCATCGCCTGCTGCCTGCCTGCAATCATATCCCAGAGCACGGTGTCCGGCATATCCAGCAAGACATTGAACGTACCTTTTTGCATTTCATCCAGTTCCACATAATCCTGTTCGACAAAGCGTCCCAACACGAGGTCAAGTTCCAGCAGGCCACGCCTGCATCGCCAGCGCAGGCGTTCCAGCTCCTTCATACCGTGCGCTTCGCCATCAAGCCTTTTATGTGTCCTATCGCCTGTGTCGGATTCAACTCCTTGGGGCACACATCCACGCAATTCATGATGGTGTGGCAGCGGAACAGCCGGTACGGGTCTTCCAGATGGTCCAGACGCTCGTTGGTAGCATGGTCGCGGCTGTCGGCGATAAAACGGTAGGCTTGCAACAGGCCGGCGGGGCCGACAAATTTATCCGGGTTCCACCAGAATGAGGGGCAGGAAGTGGTACAGCACGCGCACAGGATGCACTCGTACAAACCGTCCAGCTCGGCACGATCCTTGGGCGATTGCAGACGCTCGGTTTCCGGTGGAGGATCTTCATTAACCAGATAAGGCTTGATCGAATGGTACTGTTTGAAGAATTGCGTCATGTCCACAATCAGGTCGCGAATTACCGGCAAACCTGGTAGCGGGCGTAATTCGATGGGCTGTTTCAGACTCGACAACGGCGTGATGCAAGCCAGCCCGTTGCGCCCGTTAATGTTCATCGCATCCGAACCGCACACCCCCTCACGACAAGAACGGCGAAAGCCAAGACTGTCGTCTTGTGCCTTGAGCATGACTAACGCGTCCAGCAGCATCGCATCCCCTGCCTCGAAATCCAGTTCGAAATTCTGCATGGATGGCTGGGCATCAGTTTCCGGGTTGTAACGGTAAATACGGAATCTCATGATTTCATTTTCCTAAGCCGGACGAGCCGGAGCCAAATGTAGGTCGGGCTACGCCCGACATGGTGGGCACAGCCCACCCTACGGTTACTTTGTAGCGCGACAACGTGCGCGACTAATAAACCCGCGCCTTGAGCGGGAACGATGCCACCGTAAGCGGCTTCAGCCGTACCGGTTTGTAATCCAAATGATGTCCTTCGCTGAAATACAATGAGTGTTTTAGCCAGTTGTCATCATCGCGATTAGGATAATCATCTCGCGCGTGACCGCCACGGCTTTCCTGGCGCGCGGCGGCGGCGGTCATGGTGGCTTGCGCCACTTCGATGAGATTATCGAGTTCCAGCGCTTCCACGCGAGCGGTGTTGAATACCTTGCTGTGATCTTTAATCTCAGTCCGCTTGGCGCGCTCGGCCACTTCGTAGATTTTTTCCACACCTTCGGCGAGCAGATCAGGGAAGCGGAAAACGCCGCAATGTGCCTGCATCACGCGGCGCATCGCCGCCCCCACTTCGGACACGCTCTCGCCGTCCTTTTGCCCTTCCAATCGGGCGAGGCGCGACAATGAGCGATCCGCCGCATCGGCCGGCAATGGCTTGGGATGCGGGTTGCGTTCCAAATCTTCGATGATCTGCCGCGCCGCTTCACGCCCGAACACGATCAAATCGAGCAGCGAGTTGCAGCCTAATCGGTTCGCGCCGTGTACCGACACACAGGCGCATTCGCCTACTGCATAAAAACCCTGCACGATCTCTTCCGGTCCACCGGCATAGGGTGCGACTACTTGGCCGTGGTAATTGGTGGGGATTCCGCCCATCATGTAATGCGCGGTAGGTACCACCGGAATAGGGTCCTTGGCCGGATCAACGTGCGCGAACTTGATTGCTATCTCACGAATGCCGGGCAGACGATGGCGGATCACGTCTTCGCCGAGGTGATCCAGTTTCAGTAGCACATGATCGCCATCCTTGCCGCAGCCGCGTCCTTCCTTGATCTCGGTCGCCATGGCACGCGATACCACATCGCGACTGGCAAGATCTTTGGCATTGGGCGCATAGCGCGACATGAAACGTTCACCGTCTTTATTGATGAGATATCCGCCCTCTCCGCGTACACCTTCAGTAATCAGCACACCCGCGCCATGCACGCCGGTAGGATGGAACTGGAAAAATTCCATGTCCTCCAGCGGAATACCCGCGCGTGCTGCCATGCCGAGACCGTCGCCCGTGTTGATGTAGGCGTTGGTGCTGGCCTGGAAGATGCGCCCTGCCCCGCCGGTGGCAAATAGTGTGGCGCGCGCCTGCAAAATCATCACTTCGCTGGTTTCAATTTCCATCGCCACCACACCGAGCACATCACCGTCCTGGTCACGGATCATATCCAGCGCCATCCATTCCACGAAGAAGTTGGTATTGGCCTGCACGTTCTTCTGATATAGAGTATGCAACAACGCATGGCCGGTGCGATCAGCTGCGGCGCAGGCACGCTGTACTGGGTTTTTTCCGTAATCCTGCATATGCCCGCCGAACGGACGCTGGTAAATTTTTCCGCTGTCCGTCCGGTCGAACGGCATGCCGAAGTGTTCCAGTTCGTACACGACCTCGGGTGCGGCACGGCACATAAATTCGATAGCGTCCTGGTCGCCGAGGTAGTCAGAGCCTTTTACGGTGTCGTACATATGCCAATGCCAGTTATCCTCGCTGACGTTACCCAGCGACGCCGCGATGCCACCCTGCGCCGCTACGGTGTGCGAGCGCGTGGGAAACACTTTGGATAATACCGCCACCTTCAACCCAGCCTCCGATAATGCCAATGCTGCGCGCATCCCTGCACCACCCGCCCCTACCACTACCACGTCAAATGTCCGCTTCACCACTGCCATTTTATTTCCCTTAATGCCAGATTATCCATTAGGCACAGATCAGGTACCACCTGCGCCACAATCCTCAATCCTCAATCCTGAATTCAGAAGCTCCACAAAATCTGCACCGACCAGATCAAATACATTATTAGCGTCAATATCACCAACACATGGATGGCAAGACGCAGGTGAGCCAACTTGATGTAGTCCATCACGATATCGCGCATGCCAACCCATGCGTGGCAATATATTGCGAGCAGGAACAGCAAGGAGAACGAGCGCACCACATCGCTGGCGAACAATCCCGTCCATGCATCGTAATCAACATTGGGATGCAGTAGCAGCCAGACCGCCATGAACAATATATAAACCGCCATTACCACAGCAGTAACACGCTGCATCAACCAATCGCTCAGGCCGTAATGCGCGCCGGTTACAACGCGATTTACCATAGCCGTACTCCTATTAAAATCGTCAGCGTTAAACTCAACACCACCACCCACATACTGCTGGCACGCGCCTGCGCCAGCTTCACCCCGAAATTCAGGTCTATCGCCAGATAGCGGATTCCAGCGCAAAGGTGGTGCAAAAAGGCCCACAGTATGACAATCAGGAACAATTTACTGACCGGGTGTTGCAACACACCAGCCAGCAAGGTAAAGGTTTCGATGGAGCGCAAACTGTATTGCAGCGCACACAACAGAAACGGTAAAGACAGAAACAACAGCAAACCGCTGATGCGGTGCAGGCCGGAAACAATAGCTGGAAGAGGAAACTTGATATGGTGCAATGCAAGATGTTTGGGTCGATTCTTATTCATTGTTTCTTCCCGAAATTTGATTCGCGTATCTTACACGCCTTTGCAGGCCAACAGAATACTGGCAGACAATTACAATGTCACATTTTGTGAATGATGCGGCAGTTCCAGATAATGCTTGGATTGCATCTCGGTCAGGCGGCTGGCGGTGCGGGAAAATTCGCCAAATGCCATCGCGCCACTGCAAAGCTCTCCCGGTATGGCCTCTGACGAAGCAACCAGCCTGACATTGTTGTCATAAAGCACATCCACCAGCCAGGTAAATCGCCGCGCCTCGGAGGCATGCTCGGCGGTCATTTGCGGAATGTGCGACAAAAACACCGTAGGGTAACTGTGGGCAATTGCCAGATAATCTTCCTGGGCATGCGCCCCGCCACACAGCTCTTTGAAATCGAACCACACCACACTGCGCGCGACTTTTTTTACGGGAATCAAACGCCCCAGAATCTCAATATGCTCTTTGCCACGCCGCGTTCCTGAGGCTATCTGTTCAAACAATACGTCCAGACGCGCTTCACTCACGGCTTCGTCATCCGCATCCTCAGTCACGATAAACAGAGGTTCACGAGTTACTGCCTGCAGACGATAATCATTACCGCCATCCACGTTCAACACCTTTAATTTACGCTTGAGCAATTCAATCGCAGGCAAAAAGTTTTGCCGCTGCAAACCGTGCGGATATAGGCCATCGGGCGGAAAGTTGGAGGTGGTCAACAGAACTACTCCGCGCTCCAGCATTGCTCCAACCAACCGCCCCAAAATCATCGCGTCGGCTATATCATCGACATGAAACTCGTCCAGACACAACACACGGGTGTGTTTGGCGATGTTGTCGGCCAGGGCGATCAGCGGGTCATTTTTTCCAGACAGCAACTTCATCTCATGATGAACTTCGGCCATGAAATTGTGAAAGTGGATGCGGCGCTTGCGGCGATATGGCAGACACTCGTAAAACGCATCCATCAGGAATGTTTTGCCGCGCCCAACTCCGCCCCAAAGATACAAACCGCTGGGTACATCCGGGCTAAGTAAGCTGCGCCCCAGGAATTTGTTGCGCTTAGTTTTGAAATCCATCAATTGATACCAGAGGTCGTCCAGTTTATCAATTGCAGCGGCTTGGGCAGGGTCACAAACAAAGTCGGGTGATTCGCTGGCGGCTTGATACCAGGCCTTGGGACTCATGCTGTCGTTAGGGGAAATGGTAAAAGTGTGATGAGACATGGGCGGTTCGATTTTCAGCTTTAAGGCGCTGCATGGGCCAGTGCTTTTTGCGATAACGTTGCAATTATGCCTCGTTTCCATACAAATCGCCCGGACGGTCAAAGAAATTCTCAAAACTGCGAAATAGTCAAAGACTCGAAATTATTTTTTCTTCTTGTTGCAGTGGCTGCATTTTCCATCACGTTTCGCTGTTTTGCAATCAGGCTATTGCTCATGCAATACGGCTCAACCATGAACCTCATGACCTTCCCAAACCGCTCCTTCTGGCTGCCATACCATCTGGCAGATCAATACTAAACAGACAATCGACCATGTGATATTTATCACAGACAACCGCCCGCAATCCCCCTATTCTGCACCTGTCTTCAATCCACTCTAAAGGAGCAAAAATGAAATTCAATGTAGGCGGTATTGACCGCATCTTGCGTATCGTGGCAGGCTTGGCGCTTATCGCGTTAGCTGCCACCGGAACAGTCGGAGTATGGGGCTGGATCGGGGTTGTGCCTTTGCTGACCGGCATCTTCAAGTTTTGCCCGGCATATGGGTTGTTTGGCCTTAGCACTTGTCCCATGCACAAATAAAGACTGAGCAAGCTTTCCACCAAATCCCCGCCCGGATACGACCGATAGACAATCCTGTTTATCGGGCGTATTGTTTCGCCTTCCCGATGTCCCACACTGACTCACCGGCTTGACCAGAAAATCTGAGAGATGAACAACTTCGATATTCCGCTAGAACCGGAAACCTATACCCGCACCGATCTGGCGAAACTTCAAATCTTCGAAAAGGTACTGAAGGGCAATGTTGAGGCTATTATCATCACCGACACGCACGGAAATATCGAATGGGTCAATAACACTTTCACCCTGCTCACCGGTCATAGTAAGGCCGACGTTCTGGGAAAAAATCTGTATTTCCTGTTCGCAGATGGTCAAAATGCTTACAGCGAGCTTTGCCCGAAACTCAATGAAACCAACCATCAGCAAGTTGAAAGCTGGATGCATCGCAAGGACGGCAGCGAATTTTCGGTGGAACTCACTTTAAGCGCGGTGCGTAGCGATGCGGATATGATCACCCATCATGTGCTGGAATTTTCGGATAACACGGAATTCCATCATGCCCGTGAGGAGCTTGTACGGCGTACAAAAGAACTGAGCCGCTCCAATCAGGAACTGGAACAATTCGCCTACGTCGCCTCGCACGATTTGCAGGAACCGCTACGCATGGTGGCCAGTTATACCCAGCTCATCGCGCAACGTTATCAGGGCAAACTTGATGCAGATGCGGATGAGTTTATCGGCTATGCGGTGGATGGCGCCACACGCATGCAGGCCATCATTAACGACCTGCTCGTACTTTCCCGTGTCGGCACCCGCAACACGGCTTTTGCCTTGGTGGATTCGAAAGCGGCACTGGACAAGGCTTTGGCCAACCTGCGCCTGGTGATCGGGGAAACAGATGCCAAGATTATTTGCGGCTCGCTGCCCACGCTTAATGCAGATGGATCGCAGTTCATTCAATTGTTCCAGAATCTGATCGGTAATGCCCTCAAGTTTCGCGGCGACCGTTCGCCTTGTGTGGAGATAGGCGCGGAACGGCAAGATGAGGAATGGGTGTTCTATGTGCGCGACAACGGCATTGGCATTGCACCGGAATACTTCGAGCGGATTTTCCTGATGTTCCAGCGCCTGCATAGCAAACGGGAATATCCTGGCACCGGGATAGGCCTTACCATCTGCAAAAAAATAGTTGAGCGTCACGGTGGACGGATATGGCTAGCATCGGAACAAGGCAAGGGCACGACGTTCTACTTCTCTATCCCTGTCTCGCTATCATAAGCCGGTCACACTAACATTTAGGTAAAGGGGGCAATATGGACATGGATACCTTGGGAAGACCTGCGGATTTCCTGCTGGTCGAGGATAACCCCGGCGATGTGCGACTGACGCAGGAAGCGCTCAAAAGCCATAAGGTGAAAAATAACCTGCATGTGGTAATTGATGGCGAGGAGGCCATAGCCTTCCTGCGCAAGCAGGGCAAATATAAGGATGCACCGCGCCCGGATATCATCCTGCTCGACCTGAACCTGCCCAAAAAAGATGGGCGCGAGGTGCTGGCTGAGATTAAGTCTGACCCGCGTCTCAAGGCCATCCCGGTGGTGGTCATCACCTCTTCCGAAGCCGAGCAGGACATCATCAAATCATACAACCTCAACGCCAATTGCTACGTGACCAAACCGGTAAATTTTGACCAATTCATTAAGGTAGTGCAATCTATTAACGATTTCTGGCTTACTATTGTAAAATTACCTAGCGGTATTGAGTAATTCGCGCCAGATACACGCAATAATAAAAAATGCAGTGGGAGAGACGCAATTTATGAATACCCCCCAGAAGAAAGTTAATTACTTGTCGCTGGTGCACGCCGGCACTATAGGCGAACCTGCGCCCATGCTACAAGCGGGCGTCGGCATCGCATCATTGGCAAGCGGCGAAAACATCTGCAACGACGAAGCCGAAATTATCAACATCCTATTGGTGGAAGACAACCCCGCTGACCGTCGGTTGGTCGCGGAACGGCTAGGCAACAACCGCAAAAACCATTTTCATCTGGTATATGCTGAATGCATCAGTGAAGCCCTGCAAGCTCTGGCCCAGAATAAAATCTCGGTTATCCTGCTCGACCTGCAACTTCCGGATTGCCGTGATCTGGAAACCCTCACCAAAGTCCACGCCGCCTCCTCCGGAATACCAATCGTGGTGCTAAGCGAGATTGAGGATGAGACCTTGGCACTTAAAGCGCTCCAACTCGGCGCTCAGGATTTTCTGGTGAAATGGCATACCAATGAATACTTGCTGGTGCGCGCCGTGCAGTATGCCCTAGAACGCAAGCTGATAGAAGAACATCTATACCATCTCGCCCATCACGATGCCCTGACCGGCCTGCCCAACCGAAAATACTTTTATGACCAGTTCAAGCAAGCCTTGGCTATGGCGCGGCGACATAACCGCTTGCTGGCTGTCATGTTTCTGGATTTGGGGAGATTCAAAACAATTAACGATAGCCTGGGGCATCATTGCGGCGATGTCTTGTTGCAGAAGGTCAGCAAGCGCCTGGCCGAATGCGTGCGCGAAACAGACTGCCTGGCACGCATGGGTGGAGACGAATTCATCATCGTTTTTAACATAAGCCATTCAGAAGATGCCACCACCGCCGCAAACAAGGTGCTGGAGATTTTTTCTGCGCCTTTCATGGTAGAAGGACACGAGATTCAAACCCAAGCAAGCATCGGAATCAGCGTTTATCCGCCCGATGGGGAAGATATGGAAACCTTGATCAAGAACGCAGATTTAGCGATGTATCAGGCAAAATCGGAAAACAATAACAGCATCAGCCGTTTCTGGTTCTATTCCCCCGAATTCAATGCCAGGACTGCCGAACTTATCCGGATTAAAGAACGACTACACCATTCATTGGCGGATAAAGAGTTTGTGGTTCATTATCAGCCGCAAGTGGATATTCACCATGGCAACCTGATCGGTATGGAAGCGTTGCTGCGTTGGCAACACCCGGAACAGGGCCTGCTCATGCCATCCAAGTTCATGCAGACTCTTGACGAAACCGGTTTTATTGTAACAGCCGGGAAATGGGTGCTGCGCGAGGCCTGCAAACAAAATAAGGCATGGCAATCAGGAGGACTTCCACCTGTCGTCGTAGCCGTGAATATCTCCTGCCAGGAAATCCGACACAAGGATTTCGTAGCTTCCCTGAAGCAAATACTGGAAGAAACCAAGCTGAATCCGAAATGGCTGGAGCTGGAGATCAGGGAACAGGTCATTGAGGAAGACGAAAGCCTGGCTCTCATCCGCCTGACCGAAATCGCTGCACTCGGGGTACGCATTGCACTGGATAATCTCGGCCACAGCCATATTCCTTTGAGTTTCCTCACGCGCTACCCTATCCATTCCATCAAATTAGACCGTTCCATCGTGACCGATGTCGCCACCGACGCCAACCATGCTGCAGTAGCCAAAGCTGTCATTGCCATAGCCCGTGTGCTCAACATAAAAGGCTTAGCGGAAGGAGTTGAAACCCAGGAACAGCTCAATTTCTTCAAGGCCGAACACTGCGAAGACGCGCAGGGCTACATGTTCGGAAAACCGCTTCCGCCATTAGCCTGCACCGAGCTTTTTAACCGGTTGAAAGTTGGGCGCGAGGCCCAAACAAGCTGAGATCTTGGGTGCATTTTCATTGCACCTTGGCTTGATTTCTGTAGCATAAATCCACCACATCATGCCCGAACCTATCGAACACGCGGATCTACAAATATCCGGCATGACCTGTGTCCGCTGCGCCGCGCGCGTCGAGAAGGTGCTCAACAGCATAACGGAAGTTTCCGCTACGGTGAATTTTGCCACCGAAAAGGCACGTGTTGATTTCAACCCGAAATTTACAAATGTTTCCGCCTTGATCGCGGCAGTGCAGGGTGCGGGCTATAACGCCCACCCCATGCGCGATTTCGCGGCAGAAAAGGAAATTCGCGCGCAGGCCTATCGCCACGAGCGCACGCAATTCGTTATCGCCTTGTTGCTCACCGCCCCCCTGCTGCTGGAAATGGCAATGATGTTCGTCGGCCTCCACGCCATGCTGCCTGCATGGCTGCAATGGCTGCTCGCCACCCCGGTGCAATTCTGGATCGGCAAGCGCTTTTACACCGGCGCATGGCACAGCCTGCGCGGCGGCAGTGCAAACATGGACGTGCTGGTCGCACTCGGCACCAGCGCGGCCTATCTGCTGAGTTGCGCCATGCTGCTGCTCCATACCGGCAAGCCGGTGTATTTCGAAGCCAGCACCGCCATCATCACCCTGGTGCTGCTGGGCAAACTGCTGGAAGCACGCTCCAAAGGCAAGGCTTCCGCCGCGCTGGAGGCCTTGATTAACCTGCAACCCAAACTGGCGCATGTGGAGCGCGATGGTGTCATGGTTGATGCACCTGCGACACAGGTCAAGGCGGGAGACATCTTTCTGGTGCGCCCCGGCGAAAGCGTGCCGGTGGACGGCGTGGTGCTGGAAGGTGCATCCAGCATGGACGAAGCCATGCTCACCGGGGAAAGCCTACCGCAGGAAAAACACGACGGCGACAAGGTTTACACCGCCACGCTCAACCAGCACGGCCTGCTCAGATGTCGCGCCGAGGCGGTCGGCGCACAGACCCAGCTCGCCGCCATCATCCGCCTGGTGGAACAGGCACAAGGCTCGAAAGCGCCGATCCAAAAACTGGCGGATCAAATTTCCGGCATCTTCGTGCCGGTGGTGCTGGTGATTGCCACGGTGACTTTCATCGTCTGGTGGGCGCTCGGCAGCGGCTTTGCAGCGGCGTTAATCAATGCGGTCTCGGTGCTGGTCATCTCCTGTCCGTGCGCACTGGGTCTTGCCACGCCGACCGCCGTGGTAGTCGCCACCGGGCGCGCTGCCCATGCTGGCATCCTGATCAAGGACGCCACCGCGCTTGAGCACGCGCACAAATTGTCCGTACTGGTGGTGGACAAGACCGGCACACTCACCGAGGGGAAACCCAAAGTCACCGACCTGCTGCCCACATCAGGCAGCGATGAAAAACACCTGCTGCAAATCGCCGCCAGCATGGCGCAAAGCTCCACCCATCCGTTGTCGCGCGCCATGCTGGAATACGCTCAGGCGCAACAGGTGACGCCGATCCGTACCGACAGCTTCAGCGAACTTTCCGGCAGAGGATTGAGCGCCAGGATCGGCGGAACTGCCTACCTGCTCGGCTCCCCGGCGTTCATCGCCAGCGAAAACATCGCGCTGAATGAAGCGCAAATTGCTGCCTTGCAGCAACAGGGCAAGAGCGTCATCGCCGTAGCGCGCGTCGATGCCCTGCTTGGCATCATCGCCTTCGCCGACACGTTGCGCCCCAGCAGCGCCAATGCCGTGACCCACCTAACCGCAATGGGCATCCGCGTGGTGATGCTGAGCGGCGACAACGCCGCCACCGCGCAGGCCATAGCACGGCAGGCAGGTATTGCCGAATTTCGCGCCGAAGTGCTGCCTCAAGACAAGGCAACACATGTTCAATCATTCAAAGAAGAAGGGAAAATGGTGGGTATGGTGGGTGACGGCATCAACGATGCGCCCGCGCTGGCGGCGGCGGATGTGAGCTTCGCTATGAAAAGCGGCAGCGACATCGCCATCGAAGCGGCAGACATCACTCTGATGCGTAACGACCTGATGGGCGTGGTGGATGCTATAGATTTGTCGCGCACCGCACTGCGCAAAATCCGCCAGAACCTGTTTTTCGCTTTCGCCTATAACGTGTTTGGCATTCCGCTTGCCGCGCTCGGCATGCTCAATCCGGTAATCGCAGGCGCCGCAATGGCGATGAGTTCGATTTCGGTGGTCAGCAACGCCTTGCTGCTCAAAAACTGGCAGCCTTTCAATTCAAATCCTCGAAACCGGAAGCAGATTTAACCACGGATAAACGCAAATATTCACGAAGGGAATTTATCCGTCGTAATTTACACGCGTCCGTTCGTCCTGAGCTTACCGAAGGGTTCACCTTGAACGGCCTAATGTCTGTACAAACTAGAGCGGTCGGCTGTTGCCGATCGCTCTAATCGCAGGCATTTACGGGAGGATGTAAGCTTAGCAGGGGCTAGAGTTAAACATGCTCAGACTACAAACATTGGTGTTGCCTGAACCAAATGTTCCGACCTCAGTTTGCTTTCCTGATGGTTTGAGGTAAGCCGAACAACTTGGATCGTTAAAGCTCCAGTTGCCGCAGGATGCGGGTTCGGACGAAACCATTTCATTTGTTTTTTCTGTCATCTTCCCGGATGGTTTGATGTAAGCCGAGCAGCTTGGATCGTTAAAGCTCCAGTTGCCGCAGGACGCTCCTTCGGCGGCCAAAGCCATTTGTGCAGGGAAGGCCAGGGAAGAAACAAGTGCCAAGGCTGCAAGATTCAGAAATCTACCATTTGTTGTCATGATATTTCTCCTTTTCGTTTGTTTGAGGTGTTCATTGTTGACAAAACAGGAGTTTTTGAACATCGGCGCTTTGCTTAATTTGCGTTAAGCAAATGCCTGAATTTTTAATCGGTGTTTGTCTTATAGCTACGGGAGCGTCATCGCCAAACGGAAACCGATGTTGTCGCCATGTTTCAATGGCCCGTACCTGAAGCGATTAGCTGCGCGCACGAACTGAGGTATGTCGAACCACGAACCGCCACGAAGAACGCGCCTCGCACCATCACCTTGCCAGACACTTCCATCAGTCGGTGCGCCATTGTAGTTTTCGTGCCAGCTATCTTCCACCCATTCCCATACATTGCCTGACATATCGCATAAGCCCCACGCATTGGCTTGCTGGGTACCTGACGAGTGTGTCGAATCACCACTGTTACTGCCATACCATGCTACGGTGTCTATATCGTCGCTACCGCTGTATTTATGCTGCCCTCCAGCACGGCAGGCATATTCCCATTCAGCTTCACTCGGCAGACGATAATGCTTACCCGAGTTGGAGTTGAGCTTTTGAATATATTTCTGCACATCGTTCCAACTCACATTTTCCACCGGGCAGTTGTCGCCACAGCTTGAGAAATGACTGGGGTTGTTACCCATCACTGCACGCCATTGCCCTTGCGTCACTTCGGTTCTGCCCATTGCAAATGGTCGACTGATAATTACGCGGTGGACTGGTTTTTCGCTATCAAACATGTTCCCACCCATATCAAAGCTGCCTGCCTGAATCACTACCATCTCTGGACAATCAGGACAGGTTTCCCCTGTTTTCGGAACTTGTACAGCAACTCGTGCTGCTTCCTCCATTAAATTGGCGCGTGCTTGTTCCAGTGTCGCGTAGCGTCCTATGGGGTATTGTTTGGGCCACTCGGTGACCGCATTGATATCTTTGCTGTCCCGTACGATTTCCCATGACTTTTGTTCAATTTCTTCTTTGCTCTTGACGTTTACCGGAGCCAAGGAAGAAGCAGGTTCAAGGCTGGCTATCTGCGCAGCCTTGCTCATCTGATCCAACAAGTTATGAATATACATCTTGGTTGGCTCTTCGAGCATAGATGACATCGTGCTTTCCCTCACAAACCATAATTATGGAATTTTTCATGGACTCATTGACCAAATATATTGATGATGGTTTTTTTGGATCATCATTGTGGCAATACAGGAGCCTTTGAAATATCGGTGATATTCCCAAAATCCATTCAGTATTTATTGAAGTTGTGCCTAATCGTTTGTCCTATGCCGTCGACACGAAAATATTCGTATCACAATGGTGAACAAAGAATCCAATAGCGCCTTTGATAAGCTGTACGAACCCTTGTTAAATATATTGCGCAGGTACCTACTCAAGCGCTTTGCGAATCCGTCACGAAACAATGGACCAGCTTCGCTTTGTTCCGCGCTATAACTTGCAGAACGCGTTTGCCTGCCTAAATTTGTCAAATGCAGGACATCACAAATTTTTGCGGGAACCCGCGCCTATATAAGTCCAAATCCACGCACCATCTCACTTTAGCGGTTCGTGGCTTGGTGCCACCCGAGTCACTGGATCCGTGGTATAAAATTCTTCAGACCAATGGTTTTTTAAGTTGACTTGATGCGCTTGGTCCACTCCGGCTTGAAGCCGGGAGACCGTTCCCGGAGCAGCGTAGGTCGCCATCCCTTGATCGGCGACCGACAGCAATTGGGAGGACTCTTCGATCAGCAACGATTGGAGCACACTTTCCGCACTATCAAAGGGAAGGGTGTAGGTGCTGGACGACAAGTCTTCGCTGGCGGGTACCGAGGGAACAATAACAGTTGTAGTGCTTGCCGTGGTTGCAGCGGGGGCTGCTGTTGCTGCTGTTGCTGCTGTTGCTGCTGTTGCTGCCGTTGCTGCCGTTGCTGCCGTTGCTGCCGTTGCTGCCGTTGCTGCCGTTGCTGCCGTTGCTGCCGTTGCTGCCGTTGCTGCCGTTGCTGCCGTTGCTGCTGTTGCTGCTGTTGCTGCTGTTGCTGCTGTTGCTGCTGTTGCTGCTGTTGCTGCTGCGGTCGCTGCGGTCGCTGTTGTCGCTGTTGTCGCTGTTGTCGCTGGTGTCGCTGGTGTCGCTGGTGTCGCTGGTGTCGCTGGTGTCGCTGGTGTCGCTGGTGTCGCTGGTGTCGCTGGTGTCGCTGGTGTCGCTGGTGTTGCTGGTGTTGCTGTTGTGGCTGTTGCGGTCGCAAGTGTCTCGTTCGGTGGAGCATTGGCTGTAGCAGTGGCAGTTGATTGTATTGTTTCTGTGATCGGTGTTGCGATGGCCACCGTTTCAACTGGGGCTGCAGGCGCTGTGGTTAATGAAGCTGCCACCGTCGTGGCAACAGATGGGACTGTGGGTGTTCCCGTAGATTGAGATATTGTTGCCAATGCCACTGGCGGTGCTGTCGCTCCCGGTATTTGCGCTGTTTGGGTTGTTCCAGCCGCAACCGAAGGAACCGTCGTGGAAGGTGTCACCGTTGTTTGGATAGTTGTTGACGATGCAACTGGTGTCGATTGGGGTACTGTCGAGGCGACCGGTGGGGTGGCTAATGCCGTTGAGGATGTTGCCACTGTCGATGATGGCGATGATTGTGCCGTTGTCGCTATGATCGCTCCTGTGCTGGTAGTAGAGGTTGGCGCAGTCGCGTTCGTCGTAAAATTCGAGGTGGCTCCAACGCTCAATAAAGTGTCGAATGTCGTCTGGGTGGCCTGTTCGAGAGGGCTTAGTGGAAGACCCGCAATCTCGCCGTTGGAATTGAGGAGACTAAGCAGCGAAGCTGAACTCGAACTGGTCTGGCTCGTGGTGCCTCCCACCAACACGTTGACAAGCTCGTCTGCCGGATTTGCCGGAGTCAGCAACGCATTGATGGCGTTGGTCAGATCGGTACTGGTGGCGTTGGCGCTCAACCCCAAAGACAAGGCCAACTGTTGCTGCTGTGCTGCGGTGAGACCCGAAACGGAAAAAGTGGGTAAGAACGACTGCAAGGTGTCAGTAACGTCATACGTCAGCAAATCCAAAGGGTTGGAAGCCCCCAGCACCGTGATGGAACTCGGGGTAGGTAAAGCGACCTCGGAAGAAGCCGCGACATTTCCCACCCCACTCGCGGAAGATGTTTTCTGCAAGGGATAGAGCGGATCGACCAAAAGCAGTTGAGCCGCATCGGAAATGGACTGAATCGGAGCCGTCACGACGTTCTCCTTAGCGCGGAACAGGAATCATCGGAAGCAACCCTATTTCACCGGTTGGAGAAACTTTATTTGGAATAGTTCAAATGAGTTAAATGACTTTCACACCTACCACCGCCAGCGCACTCATGTTCACGATGCGGCGCACGGTTACAGTGGAAGTCAGAACGTGGACCGATCTCGCCGCACCCAGCAGAACGGGCCCTATGGTGGCGCCTTCACCCGCAACCATCTTGAGCAGATTGAAGGCAATATTGGCCGCATCGAGATTCGGCATGATGAGTAAATTGGCTTCGCCTTTCAAATGCGAGTCGGGAAATATCTTCATGCGCAATTCTTCCGAAAGAGCGACATCACCGTGCATTTCGCCCTCCACTTCCAGGTCGGGTACGCGTTGTTCCAGCAGCTTGCGAGCCAAGCCCATCTTCCGCGCGGACGCATTGTCAAAACTGCCGAAGTTGGAATGCGACAGCAGCGCTACCTTGGGGGTGATGCCGAAACGGCGTACCTCTTCCGCCGCCAGCAAGGTTATTTCCGCCACTTCTTCTGCGGAGGGATCGAAATTGACATGTGTGTCGCAAACAAACAAGGTGCGGTTGGGTAGCCGCAAAATATTCATCGCCGCAAACACGGTAGCACCGGGACGCAGGCCGATCACTTCGCTGATGTAATGCAAATGCTCTTGCGGGCGGGAGAGCGTTCCGCACAGCATGGCATCCGCAGCCCCCATGCGGATCAGCATCGCGCCGATCAGTGTATTGTTGCGCCGCATCTCACGCTTGGCATATTCCTGAGTCACGCCGTTGCGCTGCATCAGACGGTGATATTCCATCCAGTAGGTGCGATAACGCGGGTCGCTTTCCGGATTGACCACCTCGAAGTGTTCGCCTGCATGAATGCGCAGGCCCAGGCTGTGAATACGCTGCTCGATGACCGCCGGTCGTCCGACCAAAATAGGCTGCGCCAGCCCTTCGTCCACCACCACTTGCACCGCGTGCAACACGCGTTCGTCCTCCCCCTCGGCATAAACCAGCCGTTTTGGATTCTTCTTCGCCACATCGAACACCGGCTTCATCAATAAACCGGAGTGGTAAATAAAATTCGACAACTGTTCGTAGTAAGCAGCCATATCCGCAATCGGCCTAGCCGCTACGCCGCTGTCCATCGCAGCCTGTGCCACCGCAGGGGCGATCTTGGTAATCAGGCGCGGGTCGAAAGGTTTGGGGATTAAATACTCCGCGCCGAAGGTCAGGCTTTCTTCACCGTATACCGCAGCCACTGCGTCGGATTGTTCGGCCTCGGCCAGCTCCGCGATGGCATACACGGCAGCACGCTTCATGGCCTCATTGATGGTGGTGGCGCTTACATCCAGGGCGCCGCGAAAAATGTAAGGAAAGCACAAAACATTATTAACCTGATTGTGATAGTCCGAACGTCCTGTCGCCAGAATCGCATCCGGTCGCACTGCCTTGGCCTGCTCCGGCAGAATTTCCGGATCGGGATTGGCCAGCGCAAAAATCAACGGGTCCTGCGCCATCAGCGCGACCATTTCCGGCTTCAACACTCCTCCTGCGGACAGGCCGAGAAATACATCCGCCCCGGCAATGACTTCGGCCAGCGTGCGTGCTTTTGTTGCGACTGCGTAACGCGCTTTGTTGTCGTCCATTTCCTCGGTGCGGCCTTGATAGACCACTCCCTTGATATCGGTGACGATAATGTTTTCCATGCGCACACCGAGGGATGCCAGCATATCGAGGCAGGCTAACGCTGCGGCCCCCGCCCCGGATGCAACCAGCTTGATCTGCTCGATATTTTTACCCACCACTTTGAGGCCGTTTATCAAGGCCGCGCCCACGATGATCGAGGTGCCGTGCTGGTCGTCGTGAAATACCGGGATTTTCATGCGCTCGCGCAACTTGCGCTCGATGTAGAAGCATTCCGGAGCCTTGATATCCTCTAAATTGATGCCGCCAAAAGTCGGTTCCAGCGCGGCGACAATGTCTACCAATTTATCAGGATCGTGTTCGTCGATCTCGATATCGAATACGTCTATCCCGGCAAATTTCTTGAACAACACCCCCCTTGCCTTCCATTACCGGCTTGGCAGCCAGAGGGCCGATAGCGCCCAGCCCCAGCACCGCCGTGCCGTTACTGATGACCGCCACCAGATTGCCGCGCGCGGTGAGATTGCGCACCTCACCGGGATCGGCCACGATGGCCTCGCACGCCGCCGCCACCCCAGGCGAATAGGCAAGAGCCAAATCGCGTTGGGTCATCATCTGTTTGCTCGGTGTTACTGAAATCTTGCCTGCCGGGGATAGGCGGTGGTATTGCAACGCATCCTCGCGCAATTGTTCGTCCATAATCATCTTCCCCGAAAAGCCTATGCCTAATTATTCGTCGAACATGGAATGATCCTCTTAACCATTCGATAGAAATCTATCTTGGCATTGGGAAGAAGTTATTTTATTGCCACGACCTTCCGGTTTGCGCCACAAATTTGTGGCTCCCCAAGGGTACCCGTGCGGTGTGGCTGGATTGAGGTGGACAGTGATTTTTGACCTTGTCCAAAGCGCGATGTAATCGTTGCTCAGTCAATAAGGCATCTTTAAATAAGTTCAACGCAAACTTAGCCAGCATTGGGTCGCTAGTGGATATTAAATTTTTCAATTCTTGATTCAGCAATTTTGCGCACTGTGCAGCTTTAATTAGATTTTCTTCTTGTTTATTGAGCATGGTATCTCCTGATAGACTGAAAATTAGGTAACCGCCAGTATGAATAAGTGACTATGTGGTTTGTTTTTGGAATAGCCGAAGAGCGTGCCTAGCCAAACCGCTCGCTAATGAAAGCATCCATTGCGACCCTGGCCTGCTTCTCAGCGGCCCATAGTTCATCGACATTGTTCAGCTGTTTGACGGTTGGGTTTACACCGGTTCCCATATAGCACTTAGTCATCGATTGAATGAGTTGACATTGCTCGGACTGAGCAAGATATAAGGCAATCTTCCACCCATGCACCAGCTCAATCCATCGTGCTGAACCGCTCTTACGGGTTAATTCCGCGTCATCCTTCGCAAACTCCTCAATACCTAAGCTCTGGTATACATCCTGACGTATTAAACTACTTTCAGCATTGATCATAATAGGCCCTACTTTTTTAATAAACTTTGCTATTTTGACGAAGTAGTGGCTTATAGAAAATAGGCGACTTGCCTGATAAGCTATCAGTGTTTGTCCTATGTGCAGGTTTGCGGAGAGTGGCTGAGATGTGACCGTCAGCAACTTTGGTATGATATTCCGAAGGTAATTGAACAACAGACGGCGCGCGTCCTGAAGGTTTGTAATATGCAGTTGCTGCAAAAAGGTCAAAACAGTTTTCACTGTAAAAGATACGTAAAATATAACGTCGCGAATCTAAGCAGGCTGAAATGAACCAAAGTTTAATTATTTAATCTAATCTTGCGTCTACCGCCAATTGGCAATATCATGAGGTAGCGATACGATATTCTTGGCGATTCGGTTCGTCAGTGGGGAGATATCATGGCTATTAGCTCAATCACCTCTAGCAACAGCGTTCAGCTTGCTCAAGCTCGGCAAGCCCTTCAGGCACAACAGGCTCAGCAAGCTCAACTGACACAGCAAGACCAGCAGACGGTGCAGATAATACTGGCCCAGTTGTCTCAGGTTGAACAGCAAGCGCAGGCACAACAGGCTCAGCAAGCTCAACTGACACAGCAAGACCAACAGACGGTGCAGTCACTTGAGTCTCAGACAACACAGACCGCTCAGCCGACGCAGACCGCGCAGGCTGCGCAGACCGCACAGACAACCCAGCCCACACAGACAACACAATCACAGTTGGCTTCGCAAACAAAACTGGTTTTACAGTCGCTGCAAGCACAACAGGATATTCAGCAAGCCCAGCTTGCTGGGCAAGAACAGCAGTCTGTGCAAAACCAACAAGCACAACTGGCTCTGCAAGCACAACTGGGACAGCAGCCTCTGCAAGGGCAGACCGTTGGCTCTAACATTAACATTACAGCTTAAGACGCAGGTTATTGGGATCGTTCAATATGGCGTTGCGGTTAATATTCGAGGGTATGAACCAAAGTTTCATTCGGCAATCTAATTTCGCATCATAACGCCTTTTCCACCACTATGAGAGTGTGCAGGGACGTTGTATAAAGAGGAGGTACATCATGTCTATCACCGCAGTCACATCGGGCAGCAACGCAGCGCAACTGTTGCAGCAAGTTCAGCAATCCCCGCAACCAAAGCATGCTCAACCAGCTCAGCAGCCTCAACAGCCCCCGCAAGTGCAACCCGCTCAGCCTGGGCAGACTATTGGCTCTAACATCAACGTTACAGCTTAACTGCTCAGTTTAGTCGGTTAAATTGCAGCGCGATTAGGCTACTTGCTTAAAG
>Ga0364873_10243_pt1 | contig 32153 bp, 26 predicted proteins | sample ExccelAu500001D3_2_FD_206928 | JGI IMG/M metagenome (GOLD analysis project Ga0364873, IMG submission 206928) | Enriched cells from Trout Bog Lake Hypolimnion, Wisconsin, USA - BchlTB.Aug07.5000.01.D3 | ecosystem: Environmental > Aquatic > Freshwater > Lake > Hypolimnion/Profundal zone | place... | reverse complement strand
AAAAAATTTTGCATCTGGCGCTGACCGCTTAGTTTGCACTGTGCCGCGTATAGATAATCCAGCACTTAGGCTTAACTGACGAAGCTCATGGAGACTGTCCTCGTAATCACTGTCGCCAAAATCCACACTGACCAAAATAGCTGCTTCCCCGCCAGTAGGCCTTTCCAGCATGTCTTTCAACGCTTATTCATCACCTTCTGTTGCAGGAATATTTACCATACGAGCTGGCACTATGGTTGAAATGGCGTGTTTATAAACCATCTGTGTGACTGTGTTTTTAAGTAAAATAACATACTGATCAAATGAATCAACTTGACCTTGAAGCTTGATACCATTGACTAGATAAATAGATACAGAGACATGCTCTTTACGTAAGGCGTTAAGAAATGGGTCTTGTAGCGTTTGCCCTTTTTGAATCATGATTTCTCCTATTGCTTGGAGTTAAATAAATGTAGCACTTACACTACATGACGTTTTTACTTAAGTTGTGACTTGAAACTTTAAATATCGTTCTGCACTTTAAATAAGTGTTAACTCAATAAACCTTTCTTTTAGGATGAGGTCTAGCAATCAGTATTTCAATAGCATTTGCTTTATATTTACAGAAGGATCGCTTCTATTCTTGAAAGCACTTCCGCCTTACCCAATAAAACCATCACTTGATCAATGCTTGGTGATTGAGCAATACCCGTAAGCATCACGCGCAACGGCATAGCAACTTTAGGAAACTTCAATCCAAATCGGGTCACCACCTCGTTAATAGCAAGATGTATAGCTTCGGGCTGCCAATCTGATACTTTGAGTAACTCTAATAACTCTGCCAACGCTGGTCTAATGTCAGCCGTTAAATGCTTCTCTGCAGCGACTGCATCTTGAACTGGTTGCTGATAGAAATAGGCAATATTTGCCGCCAATTCATTTAATGTATTTACTCGCTCTTTGTATAGATCAATCACAGCAGATAATGATGGTTGTTCTTTGACCCTGATATTTAATTTAGCTAAACGCTCTGTGATATCTTTTACCAGTAAGTCGTTTTCAGCCAACTTAATGTAGTGGGCATTTAACCAGTTAAGTTTTTCAGTATTAAACTGTGCTGCTGAAGAAGTGATATGGTCTAAATCAAACCAATCACAAAACTGCTGCATGTCAAAGACCTCCTCATCGCCATGACTCCAACCTAGACGTGCTAAGTAATTTAATATAGCTTCTGGTAAGTACCCTTCTTCGTGATACTGCATGACGCTAACAGCACCGTGACGTTTAGATAGTTTTTGACCATCACTACCCAATATCATCGATAAATGAGCATATTGAGGAACAGAGGCACCGAGTGCCATCAACATATTAATTTGACGTGGTGTATTGTTTACATGATCATCACCGCGGATCACTTGCGTAATGCCCATATCCCAATCATCAACCACTACGCAAAAATTATAAGTTGGCGTACCATCTGCGCGAGCGATGATAAGATCATCTAGCTCTTGGTTAGCAATGCTAATCTCACCTTTAACTAAATCACGCCAAACTACATTTCCAATTTTCGGATTTTTAAAACGGACAACAGGTGGAATATTCTGAGGTGGCGTAGCCAAAACTTTGCCAGCTTCCGGGCGCCAGCGTCCATCATATTTTGGTTTGTCACCTTGTTGCATTTGATGCTCGCGTAGCGCATCCAACTCATCTTTAGTGGAATAGCAATAGTAGGCAGTCCCAGCATCGAGCATGGTTTTTAGGATTTGTTTATAACGATCCATGCGCTGCATTTGGTAAAAAGGACCTTCGTCATAATCTAAACCAAGCCAATGCATGCCATCCAAAATTGCTTGTACAGCTTCAGGTGTACTTCGCGCTACATCAGTATCTTCAATTCTGAGTATAAACTGACCAGCGTGTTTTTTTGCATAAGCCCACGAAAACAAAGCAGTACGAGCACCGCCGATATGTAAAAAACCAGTTGGACTTGGGGCAAAACGCGTACGTACAGTCATATTGAGCATTATTTAATAGTAATTACTCCATTTTAACATGCCACACTCACTACCAAATTATTTGTTCAAGCTTAAAACTTGAGGTTGCCAACCTCCGCCCAAAGCCTTAAATAAGCCTACACTAGCGGTTAATCGTGCTTGACGGCTTTGAACAAAAGCTAAAGCCGCATCGTTATAGACACGCTCTGCATCAAGAACCTCTAAGTAACCCGAGTAGCCCATTTGATAACGATTTTCAGATATTTGTAATGCACTCTTTGCCGCTTGCTGTGACTTATTAAGTGCAACTTCACGCTCCGTTTCCAATCTCATACTCACAAGGGCATCATTCACTTCACGAAAAGAGGTTTGTATCGCTGCTTCATAACCTGCTAGCACTTGCTTTTGCTTAGCAGTTGCCTGATCTACAATTGAATTTAACCTACCTCCATCAAAAATGGGTAAATTTAAGCTTAACCCACCATTCCATATGTTTGAACTAGATTTGAATATGTTACTTAACTGCAAACTTTCACCACCAAAACCAGCTGTAAGAGAAATAGATGGATATAACGCAGCTTTTGCCACGGCAATATTAGCGTTAGCAGCTATCATTAGTTGCTCAGCTTGCCTGATATCTGGACGAGATTCAAGCAATGCAGAAGGCAAACCTGAAGGCGGAACTGGTGGAATCGGTAATGCATTAATATCACCACTGACTATATTTAAATTTAAATCGCCTGTGAGTACAGCTAGTTGATGCAAAGTTAATGCCCGAAGTTTTGTTAAATCGGCTATTTGCGCAGTCAAGTTATCCTTGGATGCCTCAGCTTGCTGAACATCTAATGCTGAGGAGACTCCACCTTCCAAACGTCGCTCAGTTAAACTCAAGCTAACTTCACGACTTTTAAGGTTATTACTTGCAATCATTAATTGTGAATCCAAGCTACGTATCAATAAATAATTATTTGCAACCAACCCAGATAAAGACAAAGCGACTGTGTCTCTGGCATACCGAGTAGACAAAGCTTGAGCACGTGCCGACTCTTTTGCGCGACTTAACTTACCCCAAAAGTCTAATTCAAATGACGTATTTAATTGTCCAATATAGTCGCTATGTGGATTTGATAATCCAGGCACTGGATAGTATCCAGTTTGAGTTAAGCGTGTGCGGGCGGCAGATGAGTTTAAATTAACATCGGGGTAGTTAGCGGCACCCACCTCACGCAGCACCGCATCTGCTTCTTCTATCCGAGCAACTGCCAACTTAATATCTGTATTTTGTTGTAGCGATTTAGATATTAAATCATTAAGCGTTTGATCTTGATAAAGCATCCACCATGAAGAAGAGACTTGACTAGACGCCTGATTTCCCTGCTCAGCATACTCATTAGGAACAATCACTTTAGGTCGTTGATAGTCCGGCCATACCGATTGACAGCCACTTAGAAATATTGTCGCAATTGCTACTGTAATTAATTTAGTACGATTAAAACTAATGTGCCTAATCATGGCTTTTCCTTAGTATTCTGAGCAGGTTGAATAATTTCAACATCATCATCTGCAGGGACATCATGATGCTTTCTATCTACCTTTTTATTACTTAACCAAGTAAAAAATAATGGAATAAAAATAGTTGCAACAAATGTTGCCATCAACATGCCTCCAAACACACCCGTTCCCATAGACCTTCTAGCTGATGCCCCGGCTCCTGTCGCTAAGACAAGTGGCACAATACCTAATACAAAAGCCATTGAAGTCATTACGATAGGTCTAAATCTCATTCGAGCGGCCTCCAAAGCAGCTTGAGCTACTGGCATACCTTCTTCCATTTTTTGACTCGCAAATTCAACAATTAAAATTGCATTCTTTGCAGCTAATCCAATAAGCGTAATTAAACCGATTTGAAAGTAAATGTCATTAGGCATACCACGAGAGAAAACAGCAATCAATGCACCTGCCAAAGCAAATGGAACCGCCATAATAACAGCCAGCGGCAAAGCCCAAGTTTCAAACTGGGCTGCTAATATTAAAAACACCATAATAATGGCAAATCCAAAAGCTAAAATAGCTGCGGATCCTGTTCTTTTTTCTTGAAATGCCTGCCCTGTCCATGCCAGTTGATATCCGTCAGGTAGATTTTGGGCTGCCACTTTTTCCACCATCTGAATCGCTTCACCAGAACTTACACCCTCAGCACCACTCCCTAATACCTTTGCTGAAAGCAATCCGTTATAACGCTCTAATTGTTCTGCCCCTACGATATTCTTCACCTTACTTAAGGCCGATAAAGGAACCATAACCCCTTTATTTGAGCGCACATAAAGCTTACCTAAGTCATCCGCTTGCATTCTAAATTGCGATTCCGCTTGAAGCTGGACACGGTAAGTACGTCCTGATTTATTAAAGTCATTAACATAGTAGGAGCCCATAGTGCTCTGTAAGGTTGCATATATATCTGCCACAGGAACACCTTGAGAAATTGCTTTAGCTTCATCTACTTCTACAAATAACTGTGGAACAGTTGGCCGGAAAAAAGTATTAATTCCAGTTAATCTATGTTCATTTTTTAGTGCATCAATAAAGCTAGTCACAACCTCTGAAAGATGGAGCGGATTAGAATCAGTGCGACTTTGTACATACAATTCAAAACCCCCAGCACTACCTAGACCTCGAATAGCTGGCGGATTAAATGCAATCGCTAAACCGTCAGCCTGGCGCATACCAATACCAAACAATTCACCTACAATATCTGTGGCTGTAGTTTTACGATCTGCCCAATCTTTTAATCTAACAAACATTGTGGCCGCGCTAGTTTTATTTCCGCCACCAATCAAATCAAAACCATTCACTACAAATTCATGTGCCACCGCAGGGTCTTTATGAATAGCTGAACGTACCGCTTCTGTAGTTTTAGTAGTACGACTTAACGTAGCACCATCTGGCATAATCACTGCTGAAACTACGTATCCTTGATCTTCAGGAGGCACGAAACTACCTGGCACAGTCCTAATCAACCCTATCACTAGAGCAATTATCAAAGCAAACACTAGACTACCAATAAATTTATGATGCAAAGTTAAGTTAACAGTACTGGTATACACATTTGTTAACTTTCTAAAAGCACGATTGAATGGCTTAAAGAATGACGACTCTTCATGGACTGATTTTAATAAAATCGCACATAATGCTGGAGTTAGGGTTAAAGCAACGACACCAGAGATAACAACAGCAACAGCAACAGTAACAGCAAATTGCCGATACATTTCTCCAGCAATACCTCCCAAGAATGCCACTGGAATAAAAACGGCACACAGAACAAGAACAATAGCGACCACCGCTGCGGACACTTGCTCCATTGACTTAATAGCCGCTTTCATTGGTGACAACTTCTCTTCACTCATCAATCTTTCTACGTTCTCAAGTACCACAATCGCATCATCGACCACAATCCCGATAGAAAGAACCATTGCAAATAGAGTTAAGGTGTTGATAGAGAAACCAAACAACCATAAACCAGCAAAAGTACCTACGAGTGAAATTGGTACAGCAATCAATGGGATTAGCGTTGCACGCCAACTTTGCAAGAATAAAAAAACCACAAGAACTACTAGACACATTGCTTCAGCTAGTGTTTTGACCACTTCCGTAATAGAAGATTTAACGAAATCACTGGTGTCATAAGGCACCTCCCAATCAACACCTTCTGGAAACTTTTGCTTAAGTTCTGACATTCTGGCTTTAATAGCCAGTGCTGTATCTAAAGCATTTGCTCCAGATTGTAAAAATATTGGAATCCCTACTCCTGGCTTACCATCTAAATTTGTGCGAACGTCGTAGCTTAAAGAACCTAACTCTATTCGAGCAACGTCACTTAAATGCAAAACACCACGTGGGCCATCAGCGCGAACAATAATATTGCCAAATTCTGAAGGTTCTATCAAACGACCTTTAGCTGTGACCGTATAGACTAACTGCTGAGTGGATGGAGATGGCTCTTGCCCAATTTTACCTGCTGCATACTGGGCATTTTGCGCTTGAATTGCGCTAGCAATGTCTGTGGTGGTCACTCCCAATTGCGCCATACGGTCTGGACGTAACCAAACCCGCATAGAGTAATCTTGTGCACCAAAAATGTTTGCATCCCCTACACCTTTGATGCGCTTGAGTTCATCCAGCACATTCAATGTCGCGTAGTTACTTAAATACAACGGGTCATATTTTTGCTGCTTATCAGTTAACATGACTACTAGCAAAATATCATTTGAACGTTTTTGTACTACTAATCCGCTTCTTCTCACCTCGTCAGGTAAGCGCGGCAATGCAATGTTCACGCGGTTACTCACATTGAATGTAGCCTGATCAATGTCTGTACCAATATCAAAGGTAGCTGTAATTGTTAAGGTGCCGCTAGAGTCTGCACTAGAATTAAAGTAAAGCAAACCCTCCACACCACTTAACTGCTCTTCAATAGGCGCTGCTACTGTTTTTGACAAAGTATCGGCGCTCGCGCCAGGATAGGTGGCTGTTACTAAGACCGTGGGTGGTGCAATTTGTGGATATTGGGCAATCGGTAATTTCATTGCTGCCGCTAAACCAGCGAGCAATATGATGATTGACAATACGCTGGCAAAAATAGGCCTAGTAATAAAAAATTTGGTCATATTAATTCTCTTTTAACTTAGGCTTATTTAGCTAATGCAGGTACAGTTTTTTTTGTCTCATCTTGCGAATGAGGATTGACTTCAGCGCCGGGTCGTAACTTAATAATATTATCAATAATTACCTTCTCACCAGTCTTAAGACCACTAAGCACCACCCAATCCATGTCCACCCAATTACCAGTCACTATGGGTCTAATGGTTGCTTCGTTCTTTGCGTTGACTACAAATACAAACTTTCCTTGGTCGTTAGTTAGAACAGCAGATTGAGGCACAACAAACACGCCATCTTGATGTCCAGTAGTAACACGAATTCGGACGAACTGGCCCGGCAAAAGTTGTCGACTCTCATTTTCAAAAGTGGCACGTAATTGTTGTGTCCCCAATTGAGGGTCAATAGTACTTGCAGCAAAATTTAACTTTCCTTTAGATGCATACTCTTTTCCATCTGCTAATATTAATTTCACTTCTTTAACATTGGCCTGGCTTAAATGTCCACCAAGCTTCGCAGTCTCATTATCCGATAAGCTGAAACGTACCCAAATTGGGCTAATTTGACTCACTTTTGTAAGCAAACTAGTATTTGCACTTATCAGCGCTCCTTCAGAAAACTCAAATCGTCCAGCTATGCCAGACAATGGCGAAGTGACAGTTGTGTAGGAAAGATTAAGTTCTGCTTCATGCACCCCCGCTTCATACTGCAACAAGCCAGCTCGTGCTAACGCATTGTCAGAATTGGCATTATCAGCCTCTCGTTGACTGATAGATTTGGTGGCTACTAAACCCTGAAGTCGAAGCGCCTCTCTCTGAGCCTGCTCTGCCTTGGCCTTTTGTTCTGCTAACTGCGCTTTGGCATTAGCTAATGCAATCTGATAAGGTACCGGATCAATTAAGAACATAGCCTGACCAGCTTTAATAGGCGCGCCCTCTTCAAATAGTTTCTTAAGTAAGATGCCACCAACACGCGCACGTATTTCAACTTCTTTAGCCCCTTCAGTTTGCGCAACTGATTCAGTACTAATTGGCACACTTGTCGCTTTTAGCTGGATCACAGTGACAGGCATCGCCGGCATCTTCATTTGATCGGCTGAACTATCCTTTTTGCCGCAAGCCGTTAATGCCAACGCAGTTATCAATATTAAAGCTAGATGCTTAATTATGCCTGGGGGGGAAGAAATCAGCGCGCTGCTTTTTGCTTGACTGTGCATGCTATTGTTGAATTGCATTATTTACTCCTGTTGCTTTCTATTTGCAAAGTTTTTTAAGTTAAGTTCATTTAAAAGCACTTGCTTGAATTTAAATTTGATTCTATATTATATACAAACAAGAATGTATGTATATACACACTGCAAATATAGTTGTAGATTTATGCATATAATTGGCTATTAAAAATGTTAAGGAAATAAATGGTTAGAAAAACTAAAGAGGATGCAGAGCTTACAAGGCAAAAGATTATTGATGCCGCGCGTACAGTATTTATAGCTCGCGGAGTAAGCCGCTCGACATTGGAGCATATCGCGGCACAAGCTGAAGTAACACGCGGTGCCGTATATTGGCATTTTAAAAATAAAACAGAAATTTTTCATGCCATCCGCGAGCAAGTCTTATTACCATTAATTGATCGCATGGATGACACTCTCACCATGGAAGGCAAAGAAGATCCGCTCACGCAGATTGAGAATAGTTTATGCGAAATTATTGATGAATTGAATGCAAATTTAGAGATGCGCCAAGTGTATGAAATTATGATGATTAAATGTGAGTATGTGGATGAGTTTGCCTCGGTTCTGCAACAAATACTCAATAACTGCACAAGCATTACCGAAAAAATTCAAACCGCATATGAGCGTGCGCTATCACAAAAATTATTATCTAGTTCAAATACACCCCACGCTTTGGCGATGGATACTCACTTGTTTTTTAGTGGTTTACTACATTTATGGGTTAAAGATTTTGACGGCAGCCGGTTTCGATTTCAAGCTAACGATCTAATTAAAGCGCATATCAGTCTACGAAGAAAATAAGAAAAACTTAGATCAAAGCTTGTTAAAGCTTGCTCATAGCGCTAATATAAGAAAATAAAGATTTTAAAGTCGGGAGATACGATGAATGTTTACACTGGCGAAATTTACGGCAAACAAACTGCCAGCAAATTCGTGATGTATAACGTACTCAAAGTGAGTAAATTAGTAGTAACTCTGCAGAATATAGACAATCCCCTCAGTCTGTTTGAAACAACCGCACAAAAACTTGCATCTTCCGGTTATATAAGAATTAGCCAAACACCCTATATCAATACCGAAGCTATAACGAGTAAAAAACGTAAAGCATCAAGAAAACCGATACGCTGCCCACACACATTCGATTTCTTAGAAGATCGCGCAGACAACCAACGTCCATCTCCGATAATGCCAAACCTTTTTTAGTTAAGTAACTATATATAGATTAGCGTGGAGGACCACCCCATAGGTCATGTCCATCAGCTTTCGTCACTTGCACTTCGACAAAATCACCAGGACTTAGACCCTCAGCATCCTCCAAGTAAATCACACCATCGATTTCAGGTGCATCTGCTTTAGTGCGACCAATAGCCTCAAAATTTCCATAGGCATCAGTCATGATTTCATCAACCAACACGGTTTGCATGGTGCCAATTTTAGCTTGTAATTTCGCCGCACTGATACGTTCTTGCACCTCCATAAATCTAGCTAAGCGCTCTTGCTTCAATGATTCAGGGATGTGATCTAGCAGCTCATTGGCTTTGGCACCATCTACAGCAGAATAAGTAAAGCAGCCCACTCTATCTAGCTGAGCGTCCTCTAAAAAGTCGAGGAGCATCTTAAAATCATCTTCTGTTTCACCGGGGAACCCAGCAATAAAAGTACTGCGTACGGTAATATCCGGACAGATTTCACGCCAAGCTTTTATTCTAGCTAAATTATTTTCAGCATGAGCTGGACGCTTCATAGCTTTAAGGATACGAGGACTAGCATGCTGAAACGGCACATCCAAATAAGGCAATATTAAACCTTCTGCCATCAATGGAATCACTTCATCTACGTGTGGATATGGATATACATAATGTAGACGGATCCAGACTCCAAGCTCACTTAAACTCTCACATAACTCAGTCATTCGAGTTTTAACTGGGCGTCCATTCCAAAAACCTGGGCGATATTTAACATCAACGCCATAGGCTGATGTATCTTGTGAAATCACTAAAATCTCAGAGACACCTGCGTTGACTAAGTTTTCAGATTCGTTGAGTACTTCCCCGATGGGACGACTAACTAAATCACCACGCATGCTTGGAATAATACAAAAGCTACAACGATGATTACAGCCTTCTGAAATTTTAAGGTAAGCATAGTGGCTTGGGGTTAGGCGAATGCCTTGTGGTGGGACTAGATCAATAAATGGCTCATGCAATCTGGGTAAATTAGCATGCACTGCAATCATCACATCTTCTAGTGCATGCGGACCAGTAACCGCAAGTACGCTAGGGTGTGCGGCTTCAACCACACCCTTCTTCGCACCTAAACACCCTGTAACAATGACCTTGCCATTTTTTTTGATTGCCTCACCAATGGCATCTAATGACTCCTCCACCGCACTATCAATAAAACCACAAGTATTAACTACCACTAGATCTGCATCTTCATAACTACCTGAAATTTCATAGCCTTCTGCGCGTAATTGGGTGAGAATACGCTCTGCATCTGAACCGGCTTTAGGACAACCCAAAGACACGAAACCGACCTTAGGAGCAGATGTTTTAGTTGATTTATTGATCATAGAAACCTAAAAAACTTTAAAATTAAATATGTATATTATTGCAATTGCTTGGATGTACGTGGTGACATTGATGGCTGCCACTGAAAAATCAATAGCTGCTGGCTTACTCACCTTCATTTTTTACGGCTTGTTCCCTTGCGCACTTTTACTATGGCTTCTTGGGGTAAAACACCGTAAATTTAAGCAAAGCCAAAAAGAACTAGTCAACAGCAGTGTGAGCAAACCAGATGGTGGCGACGCCAAGGCTAATGAGTAACACCTGTTGCAAAGTCGCTTTAAGCTCAGTACGTTTATGCAAACCTGGTATTAAGTCAGCTACAGCCACATATAATAAGCTAGATGCAGCTAATCCTAAAATAATTGGAGTCCAGCTTTGCACATACTGCAAGGCAAAAAAAGCCATTAAGCCACCTACTAAAGTAGCCACACTTGAAACCAAGTTAAAAATTAAAGCTTGTTTTTTGCTATAACCAGAATGCAATAAGATTAAAAAATCTCCCACTTCTTGCGGAATCTCATGCGCAATAATCGCTAGCGCAGTCACAAGGCCTAATTTGATATCAGCAGTAAAGGCTGCAGCGATTAAAATACCGTCAATAAAATTATGAAAGGTGTCACCGATCATGATCATCATACCGCTCCGACCACCATCATGCTCATGGCCATGCGTGTGACTGCGCCCTAAAAGTACTGATGACTGGGCCTTCGTCACTGCTTTGTATTTCTGAGTGCCTATCACTTTAAATGGCGGTGTAGGACAGTCAGCTTCACTATGCAGAGCATGTACCTCACAGTGGTCGCCATGACAGTGACGCCAAATGACTAATTTTTCCAAAATGAAGAATAGCAACAAACCAAGCAATAAAGTAGCTGACACACTTTCTATATTTTTAGTAAGGCTAAATGCATGCGGCAAAATTTCAAGAAACACTGCACCCAACATTGCCCCAATAGCATAGCTGACCAACATCGGCACCCAAGACGTGCGCACACTCAGTGCAAATATTGCTGCCAATGAAACGCTTAACACACCTCCGAGTAGTGTCGTCAAGACAATCCAGCTTAGCGTAGATAAAGGTACAGCGGTAATGGTAACGTTCAACATGGCTGTTTAAATTGTTGCATTAAGGATTAAACTTTTTAAGTGTCAAGCTTGTATTATAAACGAGCTGGCAGACTGGAGCGCTTTATCCTGTATTTAATGCATAGACGATATTATTATTTGTATTAAGCAGAATAAAAACAAGGATATATTTTTTAATATAGTGAAGATTCATACTCACCACCTGCCGCCAACCGCCTTGATTAAATATACAGCTATTTGATATTGCTGGCCTCTAATCTGAACTGCCTGTCTTTGATAAATATTTAAACTTTGCTGGGCTAAAATGACATCTAAGTAGTTGCCAATGCCTCCTTCGTACCTTGCATTTGCCAGATCTAAGACTTTAGCGCCACTTTCGATTGATATTTGAGCATTTTTTTGCGATTGGCCCATAATCAATGTGCCGGTAAGCCCATCCTCCACCTCCTGTATAGCTCGTAATACCGTTAATCGATATGACTCTATGCTTAATTTATATCCAGACTCTGATATTTTAAGATTTGAACGATTTCTACCCCCATCAAATAGTGGCTGCATTATTGAAACACCAAATGACCAGAAAAAACTAGATGACTGCAAAAGTGTTGATGCCGTTGAGCTGTCTAAACCCATCGTGGGAGTCAGATTTACCGATGGATAGAACGCTGCTTTTGCTATACCAATTTGAGCATTGGCTGAAGCCATAGCCCTTTCAGCAGAGGCCACATCTGGACGTCTCTCGAGTATTGTTGAAGGTATTGCAAGTGGGACCACTGGAAGATTAAGGCTTAACATCGATGGGAGTACCTTAAACTCAGGGGCAGCAATACCAATTATTGTTGCAAGTGCATGCTCAATCTCAGCTCTTTGACGTGCTAATGCATCAATTTGCAATATCGTAGTATCAAGGAGTGCTTGTTGTTGAGCAAGATCTAAACCGGTCGCCAAACCAAGATCATGCCTAGCCTTTACAAAAGCTAAAGCTTTGTGCTGCAAAGCTATATTATCTTCGATCACTTTAATCTCGCTATCTAATTCCCTAAGATTAAAATATTCCGATGCTAATTCAGCACCTACTAAAAGTTGAAGATTTTCATAATCGGCTTGGAGTTGACTTGCGGTAGCTTCAGCACTTTTAATAGTGTTTTTAACTCTGCCAAAAAGATCAACCTCATAGTGAACAGCAAGTCCAAAATTTACATCATTCTCTGCTATTTGAGTTGCATTAGGATTAGAAGAGTAACTTGGTTTATTTTGTGAAAGTGCCAAACGTGAACTATTGGCAACTAGATTTACTTGAGGATAATTATTAGATTTAGTTAAAGATAACGAGTACTTTGCCTGTTCTAATCTTGATAAAGCAATTTTGAGATTTGAGTTCTGCTTAATCGCTTCTATTTCTAATTTATTTAGTTCTGGATCTTTAAAGACCTCCCACCAAGCGCCTTTAGTTACATTATCAGCTGGCATAATTGCTTGCCATGGCTTCTCTGTTGACCACTTAGTTGGCACATCTACCTTGGTAGCCATTTTTTCAAGCTCAGGAGTGCAAGCTGTTAGCAATAAGAACAACAATGAAACAGATTTATATTTCATCATTACTTAACCAGCGGTTTAATCGGAATAACGCGATCACCTGTTTCTAGAGAGTCTGAAGGATTAAGCACTAAACGATCCTCTGCAGTGACCCCAGAAACTACTTCGACCTTCTTGCCAAAATCTTGTCCAATCTTGATGGATTTAATTGTGACGTTATTATTATCATCAACAATAGCAACGCTTGCACCTTCAGCTCTAAACAAAATCGTGTTTGCTGGAATGATAAATTTATTGCTCGGCTTAATCGGGAGCAACACCTTGACATAAGCTCCTGGAAACAGATTGCCACTTTTATTATCAAGGATTACCTCTACTTGCATGGTTCGTGTATCTTTATCAATCGCTCCAGCAGTTCGGTCTATTTTCCCAATGAATCTTCGGTCAGGCATCTCAGGTTGGATCACCGTAACTTGCTGACCCACAGATATTTTCTCAGCATAGGTCTGAGGTACGCTAACATAAAGCCTGAGCTTTTCAATTTGTGACAAAGTAAATAGAGCATGCGCACTATCTAAACTACTCGATGAAATTAAGTCGCCAACATCAATATTTCTTTTTGTAATTTTCCCCTGAAAAGGAGCAACTATTTTTTTGAAAGAAACTAACTCATTTAGCCTTTGTACTTCTGCCGTGATAGCGGCTACGTTTGCTTTAGATTGATCATAAGCACTTCTTCGTTCATCAAGCTCTTGTTGCGAGACAACATCACGGAGTCGTAATTGCTCCCATCGCGTAACTGAGCTTAATGCTAGCGCCATTGTTGTGTCGGCCTGACTACGCGATGCTTCCGCTTGAATGAGTTGCTGATCAACTTCTGGGGTATCTAGCACTGCAAGGACATCACCTTTATTGACACTACTCCCGATATCCTTATACCACTTTAGTAAATAGCCATTCGTTCTGGCATAGATGGGAGCTTCAACAAAACCCTGGAGAGATCCAGGCAATTCAATTTTATTGTCAGAAATATCAATTGAAGGATGAATAATCGTCACGTATTGAAGTGATTGCTGCTGAGCATTTAATTTAAGTTGGTCAAAATTCTTAGATTTTAATAATGCAAGAAAAGCTATGATCGCTAAAAACAATATAACTAACACCGTAACAAAAATCAGTAACTTTGGTGCGACCCTAAACTTCTTAAAAATTGTTGTTCTATTCATGTCGACTATAGCTTTCATCTATTGTTGTTGATCGCTTTTCTAAACGACCATGTACCGAAGCAAATATAGCTGGCACAAAAAATAATGTAGAAATTGTGGCAAAAATTAAGCCTCCAATGGCTGCACGTCCAAGAGGTGCGTTTTGTTCAGCGCCCTCACCCAAGCCTATTGCCATTGGTATCATGCCGACAATCATCGCCATGGCCGTCATTATCACAGGTCTAATTCTTGTAGCCCCGGCGTCTAAAGCAGCTTCTATTGCATTCATTCCTTCATTGAGTCTTTTCCTGGCAAAAGATATCACCAAAATAGAGTTAGCTGTTGCCACACCCATGGTCATAATGGCACCGGTGAGGGCTGGGACACTTAAGGTTGTTCCGGTAACAAATAACATCCAAGCAATTCCTGCAATAGCGGCAGGAAGCGCAGTAATGATAATTAAAGGATCTGTCCAAGACTGAAAATTAACAACGATTAATAAGTAAACTAAAATAATGGCGATTGCCAGACCTACTTCTAAGCCCAAGAACGAACTTTGCATAGTTTCAATTTGACCACGCATTGCAATTTTAGAACCCTTTGGTAGCTTATGTTCAGCCTGACTAATTAACCCTTGAACTTCTTTAGCAACACTACCCAAGTCACGGCCTTTAACACTCACATCGATATCTATAACAGGGCTGATATTATAATGAGACACTACAGCCTGCTGAACGCTTGGCGTCAGCTTCACTAAATTAGATAATAGTTGAGGTGCATTATTAGGGGCATTGACAGGCGTTTGAAGTAACTTTTCTAACGAATCAATTTGATATTGAGGCGTTTGAGTAACCACATTATAAACAATCCCATTTGAGGGGTTTAACCAAAAAGATGGTGCCGTTTGGAAGCTACCAGATAAAGAAACCAGTACATTCTGCGCTAATGTAATTGCATTCAATCCTAATTGCTGCATTCGAGTAAGGTCCATAGCAACATCTAAGCTTGGTTGATCCATACGTTGTTGTATATGAACATCTACCGCACCAGGAATCTGCTTTATTTTCCGAAGTAAATCAATTGCAGCTAGCTTATTGTTAAGTAAGTCATTTCCTGACAATTGAATATCAATTGACGCAGGCAAGCCAAAATTAAGAATTTGGGTAACAATATCTGCGGGTTGAAAATAAAATTCCACTCCTGGAAACTTCTTTGGGAGTTCATTTCTTAACTTATCTTCAAAAAATTGGGGATTATCATGCTCTTGATTCAATGAAATGAGCACTTCAGAGTCAAAGGTTCCTATCGTTCCTGCATTACTATAAGATAAATTAATACCACTCATTGGCAATCCAATATTATCCAATATTGAATCTAATTGTTGTTGCGGAATAATGCGCCTTATTTCAATTTCAACTCGATCTGTAAGGCGAGCTGTCTCTTCAATTCTCGTTCCAGTAGGTGCTCTAATGTGAAGCCTTATTTTCCCAGCATCAACAGTTGGGAAGAAATCCTGACCGAGCATTGCATAAAGTCCACAGGACATAATACAGAAACCCAAAAATAAAGAGATAAATATACGGCGGTTGTTAAGCGCTTTCTTTAAAAGAACAACATAAAAATCACGGAGCTTCTCGAATGCAGCGTTGAACTTCAGATAAATGACTTTAAATAAATTTAGTTTCTCATCATCATGAGACTTTTGCATCATCAGCATGACCAATGTAGGCACTAATGTTCTTGATAATAGATAAGAAGCTAGCATTGCAAAAATGACTGATTCAGCTAAGGGGGTAAATAAATGCTTGGCTACACCCGTCAGAAAAAACATCGGTGTAAACACAATACAAATACAAAGGGTAGAGACTAATGCTGGAATAGCAATTTCACCTGCGCCATCGAGAATCGCCTGATGAAGGTCTGTACCCATATGAAGATGTCTTTCTATATTCTCTATAGTTACTGTCGCATCATCCACCAAAATTCCAACTGCTAGCGCTAATCCCCCCAACGTCATGATGTTGATTGTCTGCCCTAAAATATGTAGCATTATGATTGAGGTCATAATTGAAAGGGGTATAGAAACTGCAATAATAAGAGTGCTGCGCCAATTACCTAAAAATAATAAAATCAAAATTGCGGTTAGCAATCCTGCAATTAAAGCTTCATGAACAACCCCGTTGATCGCAGCTTTAACAAACACTGATTGATCTGAAATTATTTTTATATTGAGTTCTTTTGGTAAAGTATTGATCAGATTAGGAATGAGCTCTTTCAAGTTGCTAATAATATCGAGCGTTGAGGCATCGCCATTCTTAATCAAAGAAATTAGCACGCCTCTTTGCCCATTTTGCCGAATGACATTGGTTTGTGGCGAAAATCCATCTCGCACATGAGCTACCTCTTTAAGATAAACGGTCACTCCATTCACAGATCGGATTGGAATATCATTTAATGCATCAATTGTTTGAGGCGAAGCTTGCACATTAACGACACTTTCCAGCATGCCCATCTTGATAGTACCTGAAGGCAATATGAGATTTTGAGTGCCAATTGCACTCACAATATCGTTAGGACTTAGGTTTTTTGAAAGCATTGCTTGTGTATCAAGATCCACTGAAATCACACGTGACTTTCCACCATAAGGATATGGAACTGCAGCACCTGGGATTGTCACAAGTTTAGGACGTAAAATGTTCATACCAATATCAAACAGTTCTTGTTCAGGCAATATAGCGCTTGATAAACCTAATTGAATAACTGGCACACTAGATGCGGAATACTTGATAATAAGTGGGGGTGTGATACCTGGTGGCATCGCCTTTATTTGGGCTTGAACAATCGAAACGGTTTGTGCAATTGCAGTTTGAATATTTGTATTAGGTTGAAAAAATATCTTAATCACAGCCACGCCAGCGAGCGACTGCGACTCAATATGTTCGATCCCGTCAACGGTTGTGGTTAAGCTGCGCTCACTCACTGCAGTAATACGCTGACCCATATCATTGGCTGATAATCCGTTATAACCCCAGACAATGCTAATTACGGGGATATTAATTTCAGGGAGTATATCGACAGGAGTTTTTAGTAAGGTATATGGCAAGGCAAGTAAAATAAGCAATGCCATGACAATAAAGGTATAAGGTCGCCGTAAAGCGGTTTCAACTATCCACATGTATAAATTACTAAATAATTAATAACGAGAGATTCTAACACTTGGCACGTAGAGATAAATTTCAACATGTATCTTAGTCATCCAAAACTAGATGAATACTTTAAATAACATACCAAAACTTCCACAAACAATTATAACGGGGATAACATTGAGCTTGAAACGAAAAATCGCAACTGATGCAGCTAAAGTTAGCGCAACAGAAAACCAGTCAATATGGCCAGTTAAACCCAACGGCCAAAAAACATGATAAGCAAAAAATAGTGCCAAATTAAAAATTACACCTACCACTGCTGCCGTAATTGCACTTAATGGCGCAGTGAATTTGAGATTTCCATGGGTTGTTTCTATGAATGGGCCACCGATAAAAATAAATATAAAACTTGGTAAAAATGTAAAGAACGTTACAACAGCCGCTGCAACAAAAGCTGAAGCGAATATCGCATTAGGGCCAAATACTTGAGTCACCCAGCCACCAACAAATCCAACAAATGTCACGACCATTATAAGTGGTCCTGGAGTAGTCTCTCCAAGCGCCAGTCCATCAATCATCTGTGTTGGATTTAACCAATGGTAATGTTCAACAGCACCTTGATAAACGTAAGGCAAAACAGCATATGCACCACCAAATGTGAGTAAGGCTGCTTTGGTAAAAAACCAACCCATTTGAGTAAAAGCGGCATCCCATCCGTATCGAAAATACAATCCAGCCATCACTAGTATCCATATACCCACTCCAATTAATGAGATACGCGCCATCTTTGCCCAACTAAATAAGGCGTGTTGTGGGGTAGGTGTGTCATCATCAATTAAGGATGGGCCAAAGCTTTTGTCAGCAACACCGTACCCGCTTAACACCTTAAACGATTGAGGATTGATGCAACCTCCAAAATAACCCATTACTCCTGCGACTAAAACAATAAAAGGAAACGGAATTTTAAGTGCGAATATGGCTATAAAGGCCATAATTGAGACAAACCAAAGTACTTTATTTTTTAATGCCCTACTACCTAAGCGATATGCAGCGAAAATTACGATTGCCACGACAGCAGGTTTTATGCCGTACAAAGCTCCTGCAACGGCAGGTACGCTCCCATAGAGCATGTATATCCAAGCCAGCCCCGTTAAAATAAAGAACGATGGCAGAAAAAAAAGAGTGCCCGCTATGATTCCACCCCAAGTACGATGCATTAACCATCCGATGTAGATTGCCAATTGTTGAGCTTCCGGCCCAGGCAAAACCATACAATAGTTAAGTGCATGAAGAAAACGCTTTTCAGAAATCCACCTTTTCCTTTCCACTAGGTCGTGGTGCATGATCGCAATCTGACCTGCTGGACCACCGAAACTAATAAAACCTAATTTAAGCCAGTATATAAACGCTTGGGCTAATGCAACTTGTTGAGGTGCTGAATCTAATTTAGGCGTAATTTTATTAGCGCTGTCCACTCACCCTCCTATGCAGTCTTGCGACCCGCAAATATAAAAGAAATATCGCTTACACTTAAAAATTCTTACTGCATAAAGAAGTGAAAAAAACAAAGACATTTTTATATTAAAAATTTTCAATTATATTCAAACATCTTTTTTGATACATCTAGCCTTCATTGCATCATTATATATATTTTCGAGTTCGTCATTTTTAAGCAATGGTTTTGAAAGTCTAGCTTCAAAAAGTTCACATTGAGCATTTTTAATAATGAGTTCTTTCATTAAATTAGCCTTATTACTGTCAGCTAAATCCTGATTATTTTTAGAACAGCCAGAAAAATTAAATATGAAAATTAATGAAATGCTTAAGGATACTAAGCTTTTACTTCTATGTTGTAATAACCTCATGGCATATACCAATCAATAATAATAATGTTTTTTTGATAGCATATATTAATTAACGTTCAAATCATCAACAACTCATTATGAAATTATCAATAGCATTTAAAAGGAAAAATTGTCTGCCGAAATAGTGAAATAATGCCATTACAGTGAGTGACTAAAATTCTTAACTAGCTAACTAAGACTCCAGCCAAATCATAGTAGCCATACGGCCAGTTAAGGAGTCTCGCCTAAACGAATAAAACCGCTCTGGTTCAGAGTAAGTACAGAATTTTTCGTTGACGCCGGCTCCGTATATGTTGGTCACACCTATTCTTTGTAAGCGCTGTCTAGCCAACAAATAGATATCGCATAGCCATTTGTCGAGATGAGGCTTGAATGCTAGGCTGGCTTGTGGATCCTGCGCAATAAATTGTGAACGCACATCATCCCCTACCTCAAATGCATGCGGACCGATAGCCGGCCCTAGCCATGCTAAAATTTCTGAAGATGAAACAGCCATTTTAGACACGGCAGCTTCAATCACACCGTCGCACAGACCACGCCAACCAGCGTGAACTGCTGCAACTACAGCGCCATTAGAATCACATAAAAGAACTGGCAGACAATCAGCAGTCATAGTGACGCATACCACATTAGCATCAGTGCTGAAAGAAGCGTCAGCATCTTGTACGCTTATGCTATTCGATGCATTAATGACAATTACACCATGCACTTGGTTAATCCATATCGGGGAAGTTGGTAAGTAAGGCATTAATAATTGTCGATTGACGGCAACGACAGCTGGGTCATCACCTACATGCAAGCCTAAATTTAGGCTTGAATAAGGTCCGGTGCTAGACCCACCTAAACGTGTAGTTTGTAGAGCCTTTACATTGGCTGGCGCCGGCCAATTAGGCAAAATAAAGTCTAGCTTACCATTCATCGCTATACCTCTTCGTCAAGCTCCTCATCGCCATCATCTTCAAGTTCGTCATATTCATCATCGTCAAACTCATCATCGTCTTCGTAATCTTCATCGGCGAGATAGGGTTCAGTTCTTAAGCCACCAAAACTTAGCTCAAACTCCTCCTCATCTACTGGACGCTCATCCTCATGGCGCATAGCCTCAAGCAGCGCTTTCATATCATCTGCCAGCTCAATTTGCCATTCCACAAATTCATTAGTTTCTGGATGTAGAAGCCCTAGCTTAATTGCATGTAAAGCTTGGCGCTTAAACCCATCCACTGCATCGCGCAAATTTTGAGTCATTGCGCGTATTGGCACAATCCCACGAAATCCATACACGGGGTCGCCAACCATAGGTGCCTTCAGATGCTGCATATGCACCCGAATTTGATGTGTGCGCCCCGTTTCTAAATTACAACGCATATATGTTTGTACTGAAAAACGTTCCAGCACTTCATAGCGCGTGACCGCCGGTTTCCCAGAGCGATTAATCGCCATCTTCGTGCGCGAGCGTGGATCTCGACCTATAGGCTGATCAATCACACCATTACGCCAGATCTGACCCCACACAATCGCGCGGTACTCTCGTTTAACCGTACGCGCCTGCAATTGGCGCACTAAATTAGTTTGTGCTGCTAAAGTTTTGGCCACCACCAACAAACCACTCGTGTCCTTATCCAACCTATGAACTATGCCAGCACGCGGCACATCTTTTAAATGTGGTGCATGAAACAACAAGGCATTTAAGAGCGTACCACTCCAATTCCCAGCAGCAGGATGAACCACCATGCCTGCAGGCTTATTAACGACAAGGATATGCTCATCTTCATAAACAATATCTAAAGGAATGTTCTCCGCAGTAAAGGCATAACTTTCTGGTCTAACTTGCACTTCAACCACGACTTTTTCGCCGCCCCAAACTTTAGTTTTAGAGGTAGTCGCAGCCGCGTCGACCATGACCAACCCCTCTTTAATCCAAGTTTGTAACCGTGAGCGCGAATGCTCTGGTAGCATACGCTGCAGGGCAACATCTAAGCGTAAGCCGCCTAAATCATGTGAAATGGTAAGAGATATACGAGTAGCATCAGTCATCGGTTATAATTATACTTAATTCTTAAAGGTGGTTTTGGCATGAAGTATATCTTAGTTTTAATATTTACCTTGTTACTCAATGGTTGCGCTATTTTTGGCGCTCCAACTGAGGTGGACGATACCAAAGGCTGGACTGCAGAGCGCATCTACGATGAAGGTGCCGACAAGATGTCTAAAAAAGAGTATGACAAGGCTATTGTTTACTTTGGCAAACTCGAATCGCGCTATCCGAACGGTCGCTTTGCAACACAAGCTCAACTTGAAATTGCTTATGCTCAATACAAAAAACAAGAACCTGTGTTGTGTGTAGCCGCGGCTGATAGATTTATCAAATTACATCCGAATCATCCAAATATTGACTACGCATTCTACATAAAAGGCTTAGCAGTATTTAATGATCGTGGCTTAATTGATAAACTCATCAAACAACAAATTAGTGACCGCGATCCTCGCTCATTACGAGATTCATTTGCAACCTTTAAGGAACTACTCACTCGCTACCCTAACAGTAAATATGCAAAAGATGCCACACAACGTATGGTGTATTTAGCCAACAGTCTTGCTGAACACGAATTACATGTTGCTCGTTATTATATGAAACGTCAGGCCTATATTGCTGCAATTAACCGGGCTCAGTATGTGCTAGAAAATTACCCACAATCTCCGAGCTTGGAAGAAGCTTTAATTATTATGATTAGCGCCTACGACTTAATGGGCTTAAATGACCTAAAAGCAGACACTCTACGTATCTTAAAAACCAACTACCCTGACAGCGTATTCTTAGGGAAGAATGTACCTGCCGACAATCGTGTCTGGTGGAAATTTTGGGAGAATTTGTACTAATATAATATTTAGATAGCATATTTATTAAAAGTGCTATATCAAAACAACTGAAACGCTAATGTTAATTCATTAGCGTTTTTTTGCACTCCTATCTTTGTCTTCAACAATTTTTTTCGCTTTTAATTCTGCGCGATGTGCGGTTTTACGGCGACGCATACTTACGATACCTTCACCAGGTTTACGTTTATCGTCATCTTCAGCAAAAGGATTACTTCCTTGTTTATATTGAACACGTAAAGGCGTTCCTGATAACTGAAAAGTTCTACGGAAAGTTTTTTCTAAGAAGCGTGTATATGCGTCTTTTACACCATCGACATGGTTACCATGCACTACCACGATAGGTGGATTACTACCCCCTTGATGTGCATATCGTAATTTTGGACGAATACCACGGCTAATCGGCGGCTGGTGTTGCTGTACTGCATCAATCAACACGCGAGTAAGTTGTGGTGTTGAAAGCTTTGCAAACGCCGCTTTAAATGCAACATCTACTGAGGTAAAAAGTTCAGGAAGCCCTTTTTTGCGTAATGCAGAAATGTAGTGAAATTCAGCAAAATCCAAGAACATAAGCTTACGATCGATTTCACGCTTCACCCAGTCACGCTCTTCCTCCTTTAAACCATCCCATTTATTGATCGCCACAACCAATGCACGTCCAGCTTCTAAAATATAGGCAGCGACGTGTGCATCTTGCTCGGTAATACCTTCTTGGGCATCAACCACTAAAATGACAACATTCGCCTCCTCAATGGATTGTATGGTTTTAATGACTGAGAATTTCTCTACAGCTTCCAAGACCCGACCGCGCTTACGCACACCTGCGGTATCAATTAAAGTGTAGTGCTTGCCATTTTTCTCTAAATCAATTGAAATAGAGTCACGTGTTGTACCTGGCTCATCGAATGCAATAACACGATCTTCACCCAATAGCGCATTAACTAAAGTCGACTTCCCCACATTTGGGCGTCCAACAATAGCTACTTTAGGTATGCGATCTGCGCTGTAATCTTCCTCTGGCTCAGGCTCTATTTCTTGGAAACTCTCCAAGGCCAAATCAATAATATCTTTAACGCCTTCGCCATGTGCTGACGAAATAGACAACGGATCACCTAATCCTAATTCATGAAACTCGGCACTCACCACCGCTTTATTCATACCTTCAGTTTTATTTACCGCGAGCAATACCGGACATTTACAGCGGCGTAAACGATTAGCCACTTCCATATCTTGAGGGGTTGCCCCTTGCCGACCATCCACGATAAATATAATCACATCCGCTTCATCGATGGCTAATAGCGTTTGCACCGCCATTGCTTTTAAAATACCGCTATCTGTATTTGGCTCAAAACCACCTGTATCAACTACTAAATAAGGTTGACTCGCACCAACACCGCGTCCGTAGTGACGATCGCGCGTTAATCCAGGCAGGTCAGCGACTAATGCATCACGACTTTTGGTTAAGCGGTTAAATAATGTGGATTTGCCGACATTGGGTCGGCCAACCAGAACAATGGTAGGTAACATACGAGCCTTCTAAATAGTGCTTAAGTTAAATAAATTTAACTTTTTAATATGAACTTAAGCTGCTATAGCTAAGTAATTCTTGAACCACTCAGGCCAAGCCTGAGTTTTTTATTTGACTTGAATCGCGTAAACGCCACCATCGCGAGCTTGTGCTAGCAAGGTATTGCTGTTAATTAGCGTCATTTTTGGCATAATTTGGCTACTATTCGTTAGCACTCTAGCGGCAATTGCGCCGTCTTCACGATTTAGAAAATGCACATAGCCTTCTACGTCTCCAACTGCAACTAAACTTCCCATAGCTACAGGCGTCGAGAGTTGACGATTTTTGAGTACTGCTTGGCACCAATACGTTTTGCCTGTTGCATAATCCAAGGAATATACAGAACCAATTGCATGCGATACGAAAATACGCGCATCCTCTGCAGTTAATCCTGTTAAGCTAGATATATCCCGATTCCAAATCACTCGTCCTGTTTTTCTATCCACGGCAGCTATTCTGCCTTGATAAGCGACTGCATAAACCAACGGGCCATCTACAAACGGTAAACTTGTGATATCTGCAATACGCTCAATTTCAGTGACTCCTTTAGGTTGAGCCACTGAAGCCTCCCACAAAGCCTTGCCATTGTCCGCACGCAATGCCACGAGCTTTCCACCCGCATATCCGGCATAAACTGCACCGCCATCAACCACTAAGCCAGCACTACTTCGCACAGTCAATGCCGGAGTAGCCCTGTCATAAACCCACTTACGACTGCCGTCATTTGCATTAATGCCAAAAATACGACTATCACCCGTGCGCACGATCACTAATCCATCAAAATATTGTGGCGCACTAAGCGCTTCACTACTAAGTCTAGATTTCCATTGCAGCTTTCCAGTGAGATCGAAAGCATACATAACACCTCTTTGGGTGCATACCATCACTAAACTGCCACCGACGCCTACACCACCAGATAAATTTTCACCGGCATTCACGCGCCATAACTGCTTCCCGCTAATCGCGTCAAACTTAACTACATCTCCATTGGCAGCAGCGACATAAGCATATCCAGCCTCAACTACCGGCGTAAATGAATATCCAGCCGCATCGCCCACTTTGGCTTGCCATAAAATTTTCGCATTAGTAGTACCTTTAACTTCCTGTAACGGCTCTAGCGGATCTGAAGATTGATGACCGAACATACGATCAGATATATCAGCTTTAAGATCTGTAATGCTCGTACAAGCGTTCAGAAGCAGAAAGCTTGACAGGACAAGTGGCATTAAATATTTTTTGATAGACAAAAACTATACTCCAGCAGGAATTGGTGCCAAAAACTTCATGACAGCCAATATTGTTAAACGCAAATAAATACTAGGCAACTTTTGATTAACCAAGTGAATCAAGCTTTTGCTTTGTTAGAAAACGATACTTTCCTTGTGGATCTAGCTTTACTAAAGCCTCTTTATAAGCCAGTTTAGCCTCTTCCACTTTGCCCATCCCAATCAAGATATCGCCTTTTAAATCTGCAAACAACCCATCAAATCCAGCATCATGAGAAGCTCCTAGCACCTTAAGTGCACCTTCAAGATCTTTCTCCTCCATTAAAATATTGGCTAGCTGCAAACTTGCCATTGATGCAGTTGATGTCTCTAATGCATGACTTATAGCCCATGTTAATTGAGTTTTTGCGCTTTTTGCATCATTCATTTGATAATTAGCTTTAGCTGCAAACAATGCAGCGCGGCCAGCATATGGTGTTGCGCTATATTTATCCATTAAAGCCGCAGCCTTAACCTGTATCCCTTTCAAGTCTTTTGCATCCGTCACCAACAACTCTTGATACTGTGTTGAAGCTGCAATTGCTTGATTACTATTATAATAAGTCCAACCTTGAAAAACGGCAAAGGCTAAGACTGTAGCTAGCGCTGCGTTAATCAACATTTTGCCGTAGAGTTTCCACCATGCCTTAAATTCATCTAACTGCTCTTGTTCTTCTAAATCGTATGCCATTTGTTTTTCCTAACTTCTGCTTATTTAAATTATTCTTCTTAACTATCTGGCTATTAATCCCAGCAACTAAGCTGATTTTTTACCAGGAATAGCCGCAAGTAAATTACGCGTATATTCATGTTGTGGATTATTGTAAATATCTACCACCGAACCCTGCTCAACTATTTTTCCTGCATGCATGACAACGATGTCATTGGCTATATGGCGGACCACACGTAAATCATGGCTAATAAACACATAACTTAAATTCATTTCCTGTTGCAATTCTTTTAATAACAACAATATTTGCGCCTGTATTGATACATCCAATGCCGAAACAGGCTCATCGCATACCACTACTTTAGGCTGCAACACTAAAGCCCTTGCAATACCTATACGCTGCCTTTGCCCACCAGAAAATTCATGCGGATATTTTTGCATGTCAGCTTCATTAAGCCCAACTCGTTTAAGCATCGCAATCACTTGCTGCTGCTGGCTAACCTTGCTACCTAAATCATGGATCAACAAACCCTCGCCTACTATTTCACCGACACGCATACGCGGATTCAGTGAAGCAAAGGGATCTTGAAACACCATTTGCAGATTTTTACGAACAGCTCTAAGCCCCGCACCGTTCATTTTTGACAAATCTTGTCCAGCAAAAAGTACTTCACCACTATCCAAGGGTTGCAATTGTAACAGACAACGTGCCAAGGTGGATTTACCACTGCCAGATTCACCAACCACAGCAAGCGTACTCCCGCGGCGCAAGCTAACGCTGACGTCATCCAGAGCTTTGACCAAATTGGAACCAAAACCGAATCTACCACTACGCTGGGTATAGGTTTTAACCAAATTATTAGCCACTAAAATTGCACCAGTCATACTATAGTCTCCTCGACTGGCATTTTTTGAACAGAATCGTTTAGCCACCCATAATCTATCGGTTGCAACGGATTTTTACCTTCAACATCTGGCACACATGCTAGTAAGGCTTTGGTGTAAGGATGCTTCGGATGATTCAACACTGCATCTTTAGAGCCAGCCTCGACAATTTTCCCTCTAAACATCACCACCACATTATCTGCAATATCGGCCACTACGCCAAAATCATGTGTAATAAACAACATACCCATATTCATGCGCGTTTTAAGATCATCAAGCAATTTTAGTATTTGTGCTTGCACTGTCACATCGAGCGCTGTAGTTGGTTCATCAGCAATTAATAAGCGCGGCTCACAAGCAATGCTCATCGCAATCATTACCCGCTGGCGCTGGCCACCAGACAACTCATCAGGGTAACTATCTGCACGATTAGGTGGAATGCCGACCATATCCAACAAACTAGTAATCCTGTATTTTAATTCAGCACCCTTTAACCCTAGGTGTGTAGTCAAACTTTCGCCAATTTGATAACCTACTGTAAGCACTGGATTGAGCGAGGTCATCGGCTCTTGAAAAATCATGGCAATTTTGGCACCGCGAATTTTGCGCAAACTTTCTGCGTCAAGTACACTTAAATCCTGCATACCTGACTCAGCATCGTTAAATAAGACTTTACCGCTAATTAATTGCAGCTGCTTAGAGAGCAAGCCCATCACTGACAAAGCAGTTAAGCTTTTACCACTGCCTGACTCACCAACTACACATGTAGTTTTACCCGGCTCTATACTGAAACTAACATCATTAACCAAAAAGTGATTCGGCGATTTCTTGGAAACTACGCTCAGACACTCGATTTTCAGCAATGGGATGCCATTATTTACTGGATCAACATTTGATTTAGCTGTCATCGTTTACTCATTTTTATAAAATTTTACTGGCTACAGTTGGCAACCAAATATTTAATTGCATCTTCAATACTGCATAGCACTTGGTCACTAGAAACCTGCATAGGTTTCAATATCACTTGCTGCTTCACCACCTCATCATCACCGAGGATTAGGGCAAATTGAGCTTGGCTTCTATCTGCTTTTTTCATTTGAGATTTAAAACTACCTCCACCCGCATGCAATATCACCTGAATATTGACATTACGTAGCTGTTCGGCAATATTAAATGCCTGCTGTTCAGCCAACTCTCCCACATTAACCAAATAAACATGTGGCGAATCTTTTGCTGTGATTCCGTATTCTTGCATCAGCAAAAATACACGCTCCAAACCCACACCAAAGCCGCAAGCTGAAGTTGCATCTCCACCCAACCGCTCAACCAAGGCATCATAGCGGCCACCACCTGCAATTGTGCCTTGCGCTCCTAGCTTAGTCGTCACCCACTCAAAAACGGTTCTATTGTAATAATCTAAACCGCGAACCAAGCGAGTATTTATTAGATAAGCCACACCCGCTACATCTAATAATGCACATAACCCCTCAAAATGGGCGCGACTGCTATCACCTAAACTATCCAGCAACTTCGGCGCACCCTCACACAAGGCTTGCATGCGTGGATTTTTGCTATCTAGAATGCGTAGCGGATTAGTATGTAAGCGTCGCTTAGCATCTTCATCTAAAACATCTAAATGCTGCTCAAAATATTCAATCAGCATTCCGCGATAAGCGATACGTTCATGTGAATCACCTATGCTATTAATTTGCAGCTCCACATCAGCGATACCTAGCTCCCGCCAAAGCCTTGCTAATAGTAATATTTGCTCGGCATCCACTTGGGGGCTATCAAAACCAAAGGCTTCAACACCCACTTGATGAAACTGCCGCTGACGGCCTTTTTGCACATTCTCATGTCTAAACATAGCGCCGCTATACCAAAGTCGAACTGGGCCGTTATAGGTCAGATTGTTCTCTATCACAGCTCGTACGCAGCCGGCAGTCCCTTCGGGACGTAAAGCTAAATGATCACCATTGAGATGATCTTCCCAGGCATACATTTCTTTTTCAACAATATCAGTATGCTCACCGACAGAACGTACAAATAAATCCGCAGATTCCACCAATGGCATGCGTATATTTTTATAGCCGTATTGCGCTAACACTTGTCGCGCTGTGTCTTCTAGCTTAAACCACAGTGCTGTGTGCTCAGGCAAAATGTCATAAAAACCTTTTACGCTTTGGAATTTAGCAGGCTTAACTGCTTTAGCTTCATATTTTTTTACGTTTTGAACTGCGTGTGTTTGATTTTCTTGATCGACCATTATAAGGTTACTTTAATTGGAATAATTTTATTAGTTAAACTGCCCCCAACGGCCTGATGCAATTTACCGCCTGCGCCATAATTAGTTTGCACGTAACTCTCTACAATAGCCTGAAATTCTTGCGCGATATGATCCCCTTTAAGCGTGACAGTTTTTTCACCGTCTACAAACACAGGGGCCACAGGCGTTTCACCTGTACCAGGAAGACTTATACCGATATTAGCTAACTTTGATTCGCCAGGACCATTCACCACGCAACCCATCACCGCGACACTCATATTTTCCACTCCAGAGTAATGCTTGCGCCATAAGGGCATTTGATTCCGTAAATAAGTTTGTATTTGCATTGCCAACTCTTGGAAATAGGTCGAGGTAGTGCGTCCGCAACCAGGACAAGCAGTGACCAAGGGCGTAAAAGATCGTATACCCATAGTTTGTAAAATTTCTTGGGCAACGGTCACTTCTTTGGAACGCGACTCATTCGGCTCAGGCGTAAGTGATACGCGTATGGTATTCCCTATACCTTGCTGCAACAATAAAGCTAATGCCGCAGTGGATGCGACGATACCCTTAGAGCCCATACCAGCTTCAGTTAAACCTAGATGCAAGGGATAATTGCTGCGCTGAGCTAAGTCAGTATAGACCTTTACCAAATCCTGCACGTTACTGACTTTACATGAAACAATAATTTGATTCTCTGGTAACCCTAAAGCAACAGCATGGGCTGCACTTTCGAGAGCTGATTGAATTAATGCCTCACGCATTAGCGCTTCTGAGGACAATGGCACTGCCAACTTTGCATTTTCATCCATCATTTTTGCCATTTTAGCCTGATCGAGACTGCCCCAATTGACACCAATACGTACAGCTTTTTTGTAGTGAATAGCAGCTTCTATCATGGCAGCAAATTGCTCATCACGCTTGCTGCCTTTCCCGACGTTCCCTGGATTAATACGGTACTTAGCGAGGGCTTGTGCACAATCAGGATATTGAGCCAATAACTTATGACCATTGTAATGAAAGTCGCCGACCAAGGGCACATTACAGCCTAAAGTATCCAAACCACGACGCACATTAGCTACCTGTGCTGCCGCCTCTGGTGAGTTGACAGTAATGCGCACAACTTCACTACCAGCTTGCCACAGCTCATAAACTTGTTTAATTGTGGCCTGTACATCAGCAGTATCCGTATTAGTCATACTTTGAACGACTACTGGTGCACACAGAGTGCCCGCCAAACCACCACCCACTGGGACGTGAGCTATCATCACTTGCAAAGTATTTCGTGGCTGATTAAGCTTATTTAGTATCAATGACTACTCCAAAAATTTGTATTCAGATATTTATTCTAGAATCAGTCGTGCAACATTCTTTTCTGTGACTGCAACCAAATCGACAGGCTTACCTGCAAATGTAATTTGCGTAGCCTTAGCATTGCCAATCAATACCCTGAGTGGCGCATCGCCTTCAAAGCTCTCACTCGCCCCTGCGGGGATTTTTTTCTCAAAAACCACTTTTCCCATTTTATCTTTAACCTGAATCCATGTGGCTTCAGTACAAGTTACGCTAACTGTTTTTGCAACCAAGGAAGATGATTTTGGTTCTGGTTTAGGCGCATCTTCTGGTTTAGAAATCGATTTATCTTCAACTACAGGCGACTGTTGAGCTATCGCTGGGGTGGAATTACCCATGGGAGGAAGTGCTATTTCCGTTCCTGCGCTTGCGTCAACTTTACGCTCTGCTAGCGGTAACGCAACTTCTGGCAGGGTCGTAGGCAAGTTCTGATTAAGCCCAGTAACGGACTGTTTTTCTGGCAATACTTTAGTTGTCTGAGGTGTATTAAAATGCCACACCAATGCCGCACTTATCAATACCAAGGCAATCAAAACATATTTAAACGATGGTCTTGCTTGTCTGACCGGCATCTCATAACGAATAGAGGATTGCGTTACAATTGAATCAGGCAGCCTATCAGGCACCTGCGCGCGGTATGCAGCCAGTAAGGGCTCAGCATCCAAGCCTAATAATCGAGCATAATTACGGATAAACCCTCGGGTCACCATAGGTTCCGGCAAAGCTGAAAAATCACTATTTTCCAAATCGGTAATTTGCTTAAGACTTAAGCGAAGTGTATTAGAAACATCTTGTTGCGTGAGTTCCTTAGCCTGACGTGCCAACTGCAATTGATAGCCTAAATCTTCTGGCTTAGGTTGTTTTAATTCTGCTAATAGCACTTCTTCTATCATTTTTATTTTCCGCATTCTACTAATTTAGCTTACTCTAAATCTTTCCCTAACGCTTAAGTTATAAATGGAACTATGCGTTGAAGTTATCTTCTTACGCAAAGCACTCACCTACTAGGGAATAAGCCATGGCTAAAACGACCAAGGCCATAAAACTTTTTTCAGAAAACCTATTCATTAGGTCATTCATAGCATCACTTCAATTGGAATGCGCTTAGCAACACGTTTAGTTTTATCCAGCACCTTACCTGCCAATTGACCACAAGCTGCATCAATATCTTCACCACGCGTTTTACGCACCGTCACTACATAACCAGCTTGCATCAATATATCGCGAAACACCCTGATATGGCTGGCTTTAGACGTACTATAACCACTACTGGGGAACGGGTTGAACGGTATTAAGTTAAATTTACATGAAACGTTTTGCACTAACGCCAATAATTCATATGCATGTTCAGCAGTATCATTGACGCCGTCAAGCATTACATATTCAAATGTAACAAAGTCACGCGGTGCTTTTTCTAGGTAACGATTACATGCCGCCATTAACTCTTTCAGGGGATATTTCTTATTAATCGGCACCAGCACATTGCGAAGTGCATCATTAGGTGCGTGCAGACTAACGGCAAGCGCCACTGGGCAATCCTCTTTCAATCTATCCATGGCGGGCACAAGACCTGATGTTGATAACGTGACGCGTCTACGACTCAAGCCATAAGCGCTATCGTCCAGCATAATTTGCATAGCAGTGACCACGTTATCGTAATTGGCCAGAGGCTCGCCCATTCCCATCATCACCACATTACTAATAATGCGATCAGAAATTGGTAATAAGTCATAACCACTTTCTTGTCTTAGAGATTGGTTAGCAATGGCTAACTGCCCAATAATCTCAGCAACACTCAAGTTGCGATTAAAACCTTGACGTCCTGTAGAGCAAAACGTGCATTCTAAAGCGCAACCTACCTGCGAAGAAATGCATAGTGTGCCCCGCTCATCTTCTGGAATAAATACGGTTTCTATACTATTGGCAGCATCCGCACCTATGAGCCACTTACGCGTTCCATCATTAGAAACCAACTCGGACTGCACATTAGGTAAGGCGATAATCGCCT
>Ga0364873_10241_pt1 | contig 32420 bp, 26 predicted proteins | sample ExccelAu500001D3_2_FD_206928 | JGI IMG/M metagenome (GOLD analysis project Ga0364873, IMG submission 206928) | Enriched cells from Trout Bog Lake Hypolimnion, Wisconsin, USA - BchlTB.Aug07.5000.01.D3 | ecosystem: Environmental > Aquatic > Freshwater > Lake > Hypolimnion/Profundal zone | place... | reverse complement strand
AAAGTAACCCGCGCCTTTGTCTGCGTTTCGGTTTCGACATAGAAGTAAAAGAACTCGCCATCATGGGATGATCCAATGACATTCAGTGGCTCTACGTCCATGATCTGCCAGTTTGCTGCATTGTTGGTAATCGAGCCATTTTCGAGGTAATGCGGCTTGAGCTCATCGATGCGAGTCCTCAAGAAAAACCTGTAAAGATCGATGTTCTGGACTGTGATCGACACCTGGTTTCCAGTTACACGGTCCCGCAACTGTGTCTTCAGGAGTGAACCTGGCTGAAGGGCGTATGGGTTTGGCTCCATTTGACAGTAGGCTACTACAATCGACAAAATCGACACGGTCAATTCGCCCAACTCGTCGCCATATGGGCTTCCTTCCCGACTCATCCTTCACTCCTTCAATCGGGGAATTCAGAAAGGACGATCTCCTTGATGGATACAAGGCTCGTTTGCGATGGGGGCCCAAACTGAACCAGTGCATTCAGCATAAGCAAGAATTTCAAGAATGCTAGACAGGGATAACTCTGTAACTGCTAGTCAATGGGCCCAATTCCACTCACCAATCCGCACCTTTGAAGATCCGACCACAGCCACGAATAAGCAAGAGAAGTTGCGGGACCGTCAGAATATAGAACAGAGCTTCCGGAGTGGATCGTTACACTTAATGCTGGCCCCAAAGATGGTCTTGCACGGACCGTTCTCTCTAACAGAGACATTGCATCTCCATGGCGAAAGCTAAAGCCTTCGCTCGCAAGCTGGACGTCAAAACTGGTGCTCTGAGCTGGTTCGAAGAAATAGCTCATCGTTGGAGACCCGTTTATCCACTGCTCAGGTCGGCCCGGAATAACTCGGCATCGAATTTCGGCAGGAAAAAGACTGCCTAATGCAAAGCAATGCCGAGATTTTGGAAACCAAGTTTCAATAAGATGAATATATGCTGTGACCGCCCGGGGGAACATCCGCCGTGCTCTTTCCAATGAGTTGTCAGCTGAATAGACGCTCCATACCCATCTCCCGTATGGAAGGTCAGGTTCTGGATAGGGATCAATAACGTGCGTAAGTCCAGATTCCAAGCAAGCTTTCGCAATTCCTAATGCTTCGTCAACAAAAAAGAACCGATCACTATTTCCTGAAACTACCGCGTTGAAATGGGGTGTTAAGTCCTTAATTAGTGCTCCCAGCGGTATTGGCCCATTTGGTCGCCGCGTCTGATTAAGGGCCCTTACAAAACACCACAGATACTCCTGATGTAGCGACGGCGGACAAGGCAATCCTCTTGATCTAACAAGGTTTCCGATGGGGCGAGTAAAAGTCTCTCTTGCCCACTTAGATGGCCAGGCTGCGGAAGATGGAAGGTTCGTCCAGTACCGCATCGGCCAATCCTGGCCAGTTTGATCTTCACTAAGTCCCTCGCCAAACTCCACAACCCGGGGCAATTCTTCATCGCCCTCATAAAAGCCAAGGGTAATATTCGTACCCTCAACCTTCACGCCCAATGGACGCGGTCTTCCACCGACGCTCGTTGGATCCAGAAGCTCTGTTAACGGAGCCAACCCAGTTCGCCAACTGTCGAGTGATGCAATTAGCTCATCGCCGATCTGTTGCCTAGTCAGGCTTCCAGAGAAAATCTCGCCACGAACCGCGACAACGCTCTCTATAATCTCACTGCAAAATGCAGGTTTTGTAGCTGCAAGCTTTGATAGAACGTAATTTATTGGTCCACGTTCAGGACCGCTAGCAAAGAAGACTATTGCGTCGAACCAACGATGCAATCTGTCATCGTCGCCTACAAGTTCATCGATAAACTGAGGCTCTGATATCAAGCTCTCGGCAGCAGCCCACTCTATGAACGCCGGCAACGTGAAAGTGATGTACCCGTCGCGCTCAACAACAACTCCTGACTGCAACATGATCCGTGCCTGAATTACTTCTCGCACTGGCAGTGATCCCAATCCATCGTTGGTGATTCGTTTTCCAAGTTCTCGTAGCACGGTTGCACCATGAACTAAGTCTACGCCTGCGGCTCCAAGACAACGTTCAGTAACAGCTTTGAATAGTTCACCCGGAGACTTGTAACTTAGACCGCCAACTTTCCCCAAAGATATCCCATATAGAATTGCCATTAAGGGGCGACTCAGGCTGTTTTTGAGATTCGCTGGAAGGTCAGCATAATGCCATTTTGTCATATCACGACCAGCAACCTTAGAGAGAATCGACGAAATGGCTGAGTGATCGAGCGGTGGTACAAGATAATGGTTGAGGTCGACCAAGCTACTCGGGGCCGATCGGGCCGTTATCCACACTGCTGTAGTAGGAAATGTCCTGGATAGTGCCATTGACTCGGCGATAATCTTCTCAACACCCTTGCTTCCGATCTCGTCAGCACCATCAATAACTATCCGCAAGCCATTGAAAGAGGCAGTTCCGAGCCCCTTACACAAGTCATTAACTTTTACGTCAAGTGATTCGTGCAAGCAAGAAGCCTCTAAAAAAATCGGTACAGGATTTTCGAAGCTGTCCAAGGCACTGTTGCACGCCCATTGGAATATCTGGTCTGCGAGAGTTGATTTGCCGGATCCCATGTCTCCAGTCACGAAGTGAACTCCTCCTGCAGACTGTATTAACTTCTCAGGGATTTCGCTGTAAACGCATTCAAGGAGAGATGTCGCAAGTTGAACGTCAAGTCCCAGACTTCTCATCCTAGAAATACAGCGGTTCTTTGACAGCTCAATACTCTTCTTCAAAAGTTCTTGCCTTCCTGAGACAGGAATTAGTACATGTCCAGTTTCGCCGGTCATCAAACTGTGGACGCCCCGGAGAGTTTCGATCGGCATGAGTTTTTCAAACAATGGCTCACCAATGAGGGCCATTCGCAGTTCGAGCAAGAAAGAACGGATCGTCCGCGAGATGAAGACTTCGTCAGGTTCAATTGCAGCTTGAGTAAATTTCAGATTGATCTGTCGACCGGCAACGAAATCACACAGCCGTTTCAGGTCAGGAGCCGAAGTATAGATTAGGACCTTCACGGCCTCTGTAGCTAATAGCGAGCATCCTTCCCGACCAAATTCCGGCTTAAATGCGTCTAGCACTACTCCAGCCAAAGAGGGATTGGAAGAAGTCTTCCTCGCACTTTCAAACGCACTCGTGGCTACCCTCGCAACTATCCTTTTCCTGCGAAATGCCTCTATATGCTTCGTCACCCAATTCTTGGCTTGTGATTTGGCACCATCCATCGCAGCCTTCTCCGCCGATTTCCAAGCACTGGCAAAAGCTATTGATAGCGAGGTGCTCACGATTCAAACCTACCTGGTTCTTGAAGTACATAAATCGACTATTTGCAGAAATTGCCAAACCCGTCGTCGAGGAAGGAAGGTAGCCGTGACTGGGCCAGACAGCAAACAAAATGCAAAACGGTGCGAGGCTTAGTTCGACCATTATCCTTTGCCAAGGAATGTTTGACTTGGCCCTTTTCGGTCCTTTTGTGTACTCGTCATCTCGTCTAGAAAGAGCACGCCGAGGTGGGACATCGAGACCTCGCCCGGCTTCGGGTTCCTGCCTCCGCCGACGACGGAGGCATGACTGGCGCTGTGGTGCGGAGAACGAAACGGCCGCTCCCAGATCAGGCCCGGCCTCCCTCCTTTCTCGCCGCTGGCGCTGAGGATTCGAGTAACGGCAATGCTCTCCTCAAGGGATAGCGGCGGCAGGATGGTCGGCATCCGGCGGGCCAGCATCGTCTTTCCAGAGCCGGGCGGCCCCGTCATCAGCATGTTGTGTCCGCCTGCGGCGGCGATTTCGAGTGCGCGAACGGCTTGGCGTTGGCCCTTCACATCGGAATAGTCGATCGCGTATTCCGGTTGGCGCAAGCCCGGGCTGTCGTCGAACTTGATCGGCGACAATTCGGGGGATCCGTTGAGCAGTTCGACCGCCTGAAGCAATGAATCGACGCCGTAGACGTCAACACCGGTCGCAACCGCCGCCTCAGGCGCATTCTGGATCGGCACAATCAGCCGTTTGAATCCCTTCTCCATCGCCATCAAGGCGACACTCACCGCTCCGTCGATCGGTCGAAGCGTCCCATCCAGCCCAAGTTCGCCGAGCAACAGCGTCCCCTCAAGCTCCTCATAGGCGATCTGCCGGTTCGCCGCACAGATGGCCACCGCCATCGGAAGATCCAGCCAAGGCCCTTCTTTCCGAATGTCTCCAGGAGCCAAGTTGCACATGATCTTCCGATTCGGAAAATCCAGCCCCGAGTTCCTAACCGCAGTTCTCACGCGTTCTTTGCTTTCTTGTACTGCTTTGTCCGGTAACCCTACAAGGATGAAGTACCGCTCGCCGTCTCCTTGAATGTTGCCCTGTAGGTCGACTTCCACCACAACCGGTACTGCGTCGATCCCTACTAAGGTGGCGGAATGGGTCTGGGCGATCATCGAAAAAGCATAGTCGAATTGCTGGGTCCGATGCTATATCCGCAGCTTTGGCAGAAGCAGCCACCCTATAAGAGCCAACGCAATGCCGAGGGCAACTCGGCTGCCCAGCACGCTGGATCGTGCCCTCCAGAGAACAGATTCTCACGAACGTCTATGCCCGAATAGCCCATGGCTAGAGCTAATCGCCGGACGGACGAAACTTGACTAGTCTTCTGGATCATTCCGGTCGGATCATGGGTCACATTCTCTTCCGTCTCCCGATCACCGACGCTGATCCAGCACTTAGGTCGGTCCAGAGCTGGGTCTTGGATTTGCCCAATCAGCCACTCATCGTTCCACCAGGCGGACGGTGATTGGCATAAAGTTCTGCGAAATTCCTGGGGGTATCGATGCGCGGCGAATGCAGCCGCGAGCCCGCTCAAACTCAATCCGCAAAGAACGAAATCGTTCTTCCGTTCGGTCAAAGAATCGATCCAAGGGCATAACTCCTTTGCCAAAAAAGTTGCGAATTCCTCGTTGCACGCAAAATCGATATGACGATCGATGGACTCTCCATATGACAGGTAAACGCACGTCGTCGCGGGCGCCTCACCCTCACTGAACATTCGCCTCACGATTTCGGGCGCGCATACTCGCTCGATATACAACTCCGCGTCGAGAAAAATACAGCAGTGGTCATCGCGCTCACCTCGCTCAACTCACACCTTCCTCGTCCCCCGGATCCTTTGACTCGATATTGAAGTGAGTTGAAGCATGGAACTTTTGAGGTTTACGGCTTTGCCGGATGGAAACCCATTGTGATCCTCCGGTCAGGTGGGCCTCTGCCATGGTTCGTCCCGGGTGATATCTCCCATGCAAACTCTAGCGATGTCGAAGCCCCTAGCTATGAATGACTGCCGGATATATTAACCGCGAATTCCACGCCAGGTAAATCGTCCACGGAATGAACCTAGACTGATCTATCTCCTTTCGCACATTTGGTTGATGGTGTGCGGGCCATATCCAACCTCGAGTTCCTAACCGCAGTTCTCACGCGTTCTTTGCTTTCTTGTACTGCTTTGTCCGGTAACCCTACAAGGATGAAGATCCGCTCGCCGTCCCCTTGGATGTTGCCCTGTAGGTCGACTTCCACCACACAGGATTGAGGACGCCTTGGAGGTGCAGAGTGTGCCCCCGCTGCGAATCCCGTATTTTTCCCAGGATTTTACGTCAAAAGGGAAAATGTATTAATAACATTTCACGGATAACGAGATGCATGATAGGATGTTGTGCTCCAGAGTAGTCTTGGATTCGATCCTTGCTATCCAGGGTTCGACTATTATTTACCCGCCAGGTTTTAGTATTTTCCGCTTCGCTTCGGTTCTCACTGCCCCCTTCCCCTTCCCCGCTTCCTGACCTAATACGCAATTGTTTGTGGTTTGTATTTCTCTCGAAGCCACGAGGTTTATTTCTTTTGCCACTCCATAAATTCGGTTCGACTACTAGTATCATTACTAGCTCTCTTCTAGCGCGCTGCGCCATTTTGTGCCTTGCTTCGATGGCGCCTTTTCTGTGCTGCGCCCAGTCGGTTAAGGGACTGACACTAACGCCGAACAGCGTCGTAGGAGGAACCGCAATTACTGGAAAGGTAACTCTGTCGACGAGCGCAGGTAGTAGCGGGCAGGTTGTCACACTTTCTTCGACGATTTCCGATGCAACCGTGCCCTCGTCAATCGTCGTACCAAAGGGAGCTACAACGGCAACGTTTACGATTGGTACAAAGGCAGTAACAACTTCAGAATCCTCGACTATTTATGCTGTTATAGGAACAACCTCAGCAAAAGCAACGCTTACGCTTCTTCCCCCAAGCCTACTGTCAATCGCCCTCGTGCCCACTCCCTTGGTTGGAGGCAATTTAGGAGCAGGAAACGTAACTCTTAACGGGATTGCCCCAAAAGGCGGGGTCTCAGTTGCTCTGACTTCTAGTTTTGGATCTTGGGGCGGACCCAATTCAATTTTGATTGCAGAGGGTTCATCCCATCAGAGCTTCATCATCAACTCGCCAAGCGTTAAAGCCAAAACTCTCGTAAAGATAACTGCGACGACAACAAAGCCAGGAGTAGGATCGGTTGGAAGCACTCTCACTCTTGTTCCCCCAACGTTACTTGGGTTTAGCCTTGATCCATCCAACGTCGGAGGAGGAACTAATTCGAGTGGATCGATCACTCTTACCGGTCCGGCCCCCACTGGTGGACTACAAATCACCCTATTCAGTAGCAGTCTCGATGCAAAGGTTCCGGCGAGCATTCCCATATCCGCGGGAGCGTCAAACGTCCTATTCTCGATACCGACGGTTGTGGTTAAGGCCAAAGAGGTCGCGACGATCACGGCGAAATTAGGTTCAACTTCGTTAGCGAGCAAGTTAACGATCAATCCGGTCTCTATTTACAGCGTTTCCCTGAATCCGAATCCTGTCGTTGGGGGTTCATCCTGTACGGGTACTGTTGTGATTCTTGGTAGTGCGCCAGCAGGCGGACTGACCGTTGGACTAGCTAGTAGCCTAAAAACGGCAACCGTTCCGTCTTCGGTGGTTGTCGCTTCCGGTTCTTCGTCCGCAACTTTCACTGTGAACACGACCACAGTTGCACAGCAGTCGCTTCCAAAAATCACTGCAACCTACGGTGCAACTTCGGTTGGCGTTTCTCTTGCCGTCGTCCCTCCATCTGTCGCCAGCTTCTCCCTTAGTCCTACCGGACTAATTGGCGGAGGAACATCAGTCGGTACCGTCACATTGAATGGACCAGCGCCGGCAAGCGGATATTCAATAGCTCTAAGCTCAAGTAGTTCTGGAGCCTCGATCCCCAGTTCCCTAACCATTCAGGCAGGCTCGCAATCAGGAACGGTTAGCATAACGACAAACAAAGTCAAGACACAAACGGTTGCTACGCTCACAGCCGTCGGTCAGGATCAGACGAAACAGACGGCCCAATTGACGATCAAAGTCGCTGGCGGCCTTGCCAACTCGGCTTGGCCCAAGTTCCAGTGTAACCTGCTAAATACTGGCATTGGCCCTGCCGCGTACTCCGACGGGAAAACGACTTGGAGTTTTGGCTTAGCTGGTCCTGTAAACACCAAGGCAACGGTTTCTTCGACCGGGGGCGTCTATTTCGGAACGGTTAACGGCTATGTCGTAGCATTGAATTCCGACGGCACCGAAAAGTGGCGGTTCTTAACAGGGGGCCCGATCCAGGGTGCTCCAACTATTGGTTCCGATGGGACCGTTTATGTTGGGTCCAGCGATAACAACCTTTATGCCATCCACTCAGATGGCACACTCCACTGGCAATACCACACTTATGGCGCCATCCTTACTTCGCCCGTAATTGCCGGTGACGGAACTATCTACGTTGCTTCAACCGACACGACGCTCTATGCAGTTGCTGAAAACGGAGTCCTCCAATGGACATTTGCCGCCAACGATAGGATTAATTCCACTCCCGTTGTGGGCAAAGACGGGACAATCTATTTCGGCTGTGATGATGGCAAGCTCTATGCCGTGAATTCCAGTGGCAAGGAGAATTGGACTTTTTTAACCGGCCGGTCCATCATTTCAGCGCCCGCTTTGGCAACGAGCGGTGAAATCTATCTGACCTCCGAAGATGGTTACCTCTATGCCGTTAATCCAAAGGGAACAGCCGACTGGAGTTTCAAAACGGGAAATGTGATCCAGACGACGCCGGCCATTGGACCAGATGGAACAGTCTACACGGGCTCGCTAGATGGATATCTTTACGCCATTTCTTCAGGCGGGGCAAAGAAATGGTCCTATAACACCAAGGACTACTTCTTTGGGGGCTCGCCCGCAGTCGCGAGCGACGGAACCATATACATTGCTCCTGGCGATAGCAATGTCTATGCGATCAATTCCACAGGCACATTGAAGTGGACATTTAAAACTGGAGCCTATACCAGTCAAGATCTCGTGATTGGATCTGACGGAACTCTTTACGAGGGCTCGACCGATGGGGCAATGTATGCCATCACTTCGGCAGGTAACGCTCATTGGTCATTTGAATCCGGTGGGAACATCACAACCGCACCTTCTATTGGAATCAATGGCTCGCTCTACGTGGGATCAGAATCTGGAAAGCTGTATGCAATCACTTCGAAAGGTGTCGGAAAATGGGCATTCCAAACAAGTGGGATCATCAATGCCAGTCCTGCCGTCGGATCTGACGGGACCATCTACTTCGGCTCTAACGATCACTCATTCTATGCGTTGAATCCCGATGGCTCCAAATCCTGGTCCTTCGTTGCTGGAGGTTCGATAAACGGTTCCGCCACAATATCGGCCGATGGAACGATCTACTTTGGATGTGACGACGGTTACCTCTATGCTCTAAACCCCGATGGCACACTGAAGTGGACCTTTTTGACGGGAGCCGCAATTCAGTCTTGTCCGGCAATCGGAGCGGACGGGACACTGTACTTCGGCTCTGGTGACGGAGTGCTTTACGCAGTGACCCAAAACGGTGGACGGAAGTGGACTTTCGGCGTCAACGGAAACTTGGGAACACCGGTGATCAGTTCTGACGGGATCATCTACATCGGATCCGATCAAGGGTTCATTCAGACGATCACAACGTCCGGTGTGCCTCAATGGACATTCGGTAGCTACGGGAAATCGGTGCCTACGATTGCGTTAGCGCCGGATGGTTCCCTCTTCATGGCTTGCGATTCAAACGTGTTCGCCATCAACAAGGACGGCACCCAACACTGGGCTTACCAGCCGGGCGGAAATGTCACTAGTGCGATTGCCGTTGCCTCCGACGGAACGTTGTATGTTGGGTCATCCCACGGATATCTATGCGCAATCCACCCGCTCGGCTACTTGCGTTGGTTCGTTCGGACCACCGCCAATACGAATGTCAGTTCTGCAGCAGTAGGTGCGGACGGCACCGTCTACTTTGGTGGCACCGGCTTCTTTGCGATTAACTAGAAGGCAATCAGGTGACCCAACAGATAGTTGGGTCATCGATAACTACTGCGGCAGGCAAATCAAGAAAAGACTACCGGCAGTTTTGGTCTCTCCGGGTTCTGATCCGATTGAGTGTCCAGCCGATGAGAAGAACTGCGGCGATAGCGAACCCAAACTGCACTTCTGTCGGACACTTCACATTCGTATAGTCGTCCCACGACTGGACCGTGATGTAGACCTTATCGTCTTTGTTCGTGGCGTGAATGGACTCCAAAACGGCTTGATTGCCTAAGCGATCAAAATGCATCGTTGTCGTTGTGGAGCCATTGGATACAATTTACGCTCTCGGGAACGTTGACAACGTAGGGATGCTTCTTGAAGTAATCGTCAGCAAAAAGTCCGCTGAATTCGTATGCCGCAGCAGCAGGATTGACCATGCCAGAGGGGTGAGTTCCAAACCCTCCACGCCTACCGCCTTCAATAGGGTCGTAGTTTGTCATTCCGTCGTTGAAGCAGATCTGTTCCTCGCTGCCCGCCCGACTTGGCAAGTTTCTCTTTGGCTTGCAGTTCACGTTCTGGTTGATGAAGTAGCTAGATCCGGAGTCGACCAAGGCTTCGACGTCCACCCAAAACAGGCTCTCCGCGCTATGGCTTTCTCCGCTATTGGGCAGTCGAACCTAGCATAGGTTAGCTGTGGATCGGAAATTGGCGATGCACGACTCAGTCAAAGTCACAACCGTCGATTTGGAAACGAAACGACAAGTCGTGAACACGACCTGGGCGTCCAAGACCGCTACAAGCTCGGTCCATGCTTGGAATCGAGTAGTAACTCTCCTCGCCGAGATGGTTACTGTTGCGTCGTTATGCGCTTCACACATGCGACTTCGGCTGCGCCGAACACGAATCCTAAACGCCGATTGATCTTGAGCATCCCGACGTTGTCCTCGTGATTCTCGGTTTCCATAGTTTCGATTCCTCGCGCTTTGGCTTCTTGCATGCAGCGGATTTTGAGCGCGGTGGCAATTCCTCTGCCGCACCACTCTGGATGAGTCGCCGTGAAATACCACTCCATACCGGTTACCACGCCCACAAGCTCCTGAGTGACCGGTTCCCGAGCAATGAATAGTGCCGTTTGATCGCTGCGCATGAAGGCATCCTCCCATTCCCGGTATGGTGTCGGCACGTATTTCCCCACTTCCCGGAACGGCTGCACGGATCGAGCAGATTCCTCTAACGCGTAAAGCCGCTTTCTTTGGTCCGGACTGTCTCCGATTTCCGCGTACGTTGTAAGTTCGATTCCCTGGTTCTCCACCCGTTCGACTGCGGCCCAATGATCCCTCGGATCGAATGTACGAAGGTCGCATGTCGACGGGAGGTACCGCTCCAGCTGTTCGAATCCCCGGGACTCAAGGAAAGAGCCCGCGGGGCTGTCGACTGATTCAAGGTAAGCGGTCCACACCTGGCGAGCCTCGCGCTGGAGCGCAAAAGCCTTGACTCGATCGTAAAGGCGCGTCCCTATTCCCTGCCGGCGATGTGCTTCTGCAACCACCAACGAGAAGTGGCATTGCCACGGACGTCGCGAAGGCTCAGGCACCCCTCGATCTCTTGCCTGAACGTGTCCAACAATCTCGCCTGAATCCGCAGTCTCAGCGACCAAATGAAGGGATGCGTTCAATCCATCGCCATGCCACCAACCGACCACAGGACTCCCGAGCGCGTCCACCCCTGCTCGGTCACTCTCGCTGAAATCACGTATTCGGTATGCAGTCGAATTGTTCATCAACGCACACTGTTTGACACTCCATTTCCTTTGCGAGGCTCAAACGGACTCGACCTTTTTCGCAGTTTAATTGCGAATAATGACAATAGCTTTCCAACCGAATCGTCGACCTTAAGTGAAGGCCGAGATTGCCCGAGTTTCCGTGCTAATCATTCTGAACCTTCTACTGGGTTGGGGCCTTGCCTTGACCGCTGAATTAACTCGGCAAGATTTGATTTCCGGGTTACGATGACGACGCAAGTTACACCGGGTGGCACATTCAGCATTGACCGATCCGAAATGAATGTGGCGAAGTCGTCTACGTTTTCAAGTTCTTGCGTGGGTATACCTCTGAAACTCGAACTCCGAAACTTCCCACGGTAGAAATCGTCGCTACCTTTGTCCACCTCGTAATGAGTCCAGCCGGCGGCCATCAGTTCTTCGACCATTGCTGCCTCTACCTGCTTGAGGTCTGCTTTGAAGCCGTAGCTGTACGAATCCTTTGCGGCAGCTATCTGATACCGTGCGAACCTCTGATCAGGCTTGATTGGAAATGAGATTGAGCGACCGTCGAATCTCGAAATGAAGCCAAACTTGGAGCCAGACTATTCCGGCGGCCAGCAATGCTGCAAATCCAAATAGAGCTTTCAACCTGCGACTATGTGATTTCAATGCAGACCTCGTTCGATCTTTCCAAGACTAACTTTCAGTTTCCAATGGGAAGATAGCCCGAATAGAGCGTCGTTCAGTCAAGGCGAGTACACCGAAACCCTTCGGCGTACGAAACACCGATCGCCAGGCCGTCCGCTTCGGCCCGCCTCTGCACGAATGACATGACCATATCCACTCGGTCACCGTTGAATTGGCTTTTATGGATCTTTAGCAGTTCGGCTTTAACTGGCCAGACTTCAGAGATATCGGCGTAGTAGTTAGCTGCGTGGGTGCTATAGCGCATCAGCCACTTCGCACTACGGCAGGATACTACTGCCTCTTCGGTAGCCATTCCCGACCGAAGGTGGTCGCTGTGTTGAAGCCGAGGTGGATATATCGGGTCGAAGTACAGGACGTATTCCGACTGAAAATCGTCGAGCGCTTTTCGAATCGCGTCGACGACGGTTGAGGCTGCCTTTAGCCGACCGTCGGGCTCGTGGAGGAAAAACACCTTGGCGCCATATTCGGCAGCCGCCTCGATCTGTTCCAGTTGCCGAACTCGCCGGTTCTCGGCGGCATCGGTCAGAAACTTTGGGTAGTAACCCTTATCTCCGTCCGTACACATCACAATCGCGATCTCTGCGCCGGTTCGGCCAAGCTGCGTTAGCAACCCTCCGATATAGAACTCGGGATCGTCGGGGTGCGCCGCGACAACGGCCACACGCGTGCCATTTGATAAGAGGTGTTCGGAATCGGGATCGACTAGAGGGTTAGGGTTCGGCGGCGACTTTGGAAAGAAGTCGATTCTCTGGGGTTGATAGAAATAGAGGAAGACCAGCAATGCGGCTAACGCAATACCCACAGCCTCGCCAATCTTGAGAATTTCGCTCCAACCCACGTGTTCCAATACGCATCCTCACTGTCGGTCATTTCGACAGGCTACGGGTCCCTGCCCAACTACACCTGCCCCAACCAGCCTCGGTTCTCCCGGTCGTACCCTGCCAAAACTCGCTCTACTAGCTCAGACGGGAGTGGTCCCTTTCGGGCCAGTTCGACGTTTTCCAGGAAGTGACTTAGGTTCTTAGTTCCCACGATCGCACTGCAGACGCCCGGGGCGTAGGCCGAGAACCGAACCGCGAGTTCTTGCCACTCGAAGTCGCCGGGATCGATATCCATCGCTTTGAAGCGGACCCAATACTCCTCCGCATAGTCCCCAACCGGTCTTTCCGAAAACCTCCAAGGAGCATTGGCGATTGGTCGCTTTGCAATTACGCCAATGCCGTTTTGCCTTGCCGTCGGCAAATACTGACGAAGCGATAGTTGGTCGCAAATGTTCACCGACGTCTGAACGCTGCCGAAAAGCCCGCTTGAGACTGCCCAGCCAAGTTCGTCGTTCTCTCCTGAATAGGCTGCAACGCGGATCTTTCCGCTCTTCTTCGCCTTAACCAGAGCCTCGGGGACTCCACTGTTTCTGAGGGTATCCAACGGACACGAATGAAGATGGACGACGTCAAGCACGTCCGTCTTCATCAGTTTAAGCGCTCGGTCGATGCCGGCGGAAATGATCTCCGGCGTCCAGTCGTCAAAACCCTCGACTCCGTAACCGATCTTGGTAGACAGCACGAATTCCCTTCGCCGATGAGAAACGTGGGTTCCGATGCGCTCTTCGGAGAGACCATAGCCACGAGCGGTGTCGATTAATACAACGCCGGAGTCGATGACCGCATTGAGCAGTCTGCCCGCTTCCGCATCGTCGAGGTCGCCCGATCCGATCTGGCCGGAGCCAAGCCCAATCCGGGAAACCTCAAGTCCAGTCGAGCCAAACGGAACGATCCAATCCATATCCCCAATCTAGCCCATTTCTAGGTTCTGATCGGAGATCGACCAGTAGCACTTGGATCAAGAAGCTCAAGAGCTTCTACATGATGACGGTCCGAAAGTCGGATACTTCGATAAAGACGGCGTCAAGCCTGGGTAGCTACAATTCCAATCGAGTTCAGCAACCCGGGGTCATCGGTTTGATCGACGGGGCTCGCCACCCACCGAATTGCAACTCGATAAGGTGCGCAATTGCCAGTGCGACATCCTCACGCCAAGGTCTGGCGACGACTTGGACTCCGACTGGCAGCCCATCTGCCGAAGTCCCCGCTCGCACGACTACGCATGGGTAACCAACTAAGCTGTAAGGAAGGCAATAGGAGACACCGCCCTGACTGCCCGGAGCGCGAGCAGGAAATTCGCAAACCGGAGTGAGGATGAAATCGCGATGCTCCATGAACTCGATAATAGAGCGCCGAAAGCGATCCCAATGAAACAGGTGCCGCTCGACTTCGACGCCGGGCATCCGTCCTTCGTCATCAGAGGACCACTCGTCGTCGAGACTCTCCGAGCCGGCACGACTCCAATAGTCCTGCGTAATCGACATAACTTCATCCATTCGCGCTGGGCAGTTTTCCTCCATGGCGATGCCGAACGAGTCGAGGTACCGAGCGGCGGTTCGGGTGACCCTCCCGCAATCCGCCGATGGTTCTCCTCCCGGATAGTGCGAGTAGAAAGAACCTCGGAGTTGCTGTGAATTCACTTGCTTCCAGTCTGGGATCGGCATCGGCACGACGCTTGGATCTCGCCAATCGACGCCAGCGAGCAGGGGCAAAGCGACAGCAAGGTCCTCAACGAATCTGCCCATTGGGCCGATAACGGTACGAGGATCGACCAGGGTGGTGATCCGCGGGAGGTGCCCGGTGATAGGTATCCGTCCCGTGGTTGGTCGTAGCCCCGCGATTCCGCAGGCGTGGGCAGGATCGCGAATACTTCCGCCCGAGTCGCTACCCAACCCCAGCGGAGACCCGCCGGCGGCAATAATCGACGCCTCACCGCTGCTGCTACCGCCAGGGCTGAAATCCAGGCGGTAAGGGTTTTTCGTCCTTCCATATATGGGTGAATCGTCGGACACCGTTGTCTTCCCCAACAAAACGCAGCCAGCTTCAAGCAACCTCGTCACGACCGTCGCACTCTGAACTGGAACGTGATTTCGGTATTTCTCGTCGTTGGCGATGCAAGGCATGCCAGCGACTTCGATCCAGTCCTTAACCGTAAATGGCACTCCGTGCAGAGGGCTTCGCCGAATCCCCCGGGCGATCTCCTCGTCGGCGGCGCTCGCCATCGCAAGGGCCGAATCCTCGGCGATATGGCATAGCGCGTTCAGCCGAGGATTGACTTCACGGATGCGCCGAAGATACGCCTTCGTAACTTCCACGCTTGAGACCAGCTTCTTGCCAATCGCATCACCCAACTGACCAGCCGTGGCGAAAATGAGTTCTGACGTAAGCATGGGTAACAACAGTCAAGCACAAGTTCTCGATCTCGTGGCGCTCAGGGGATATCATGTCCCGATGAACGATGTCATTCGTCAACGCGCGGCCGAACGGGACGAATTGTTGGCATCTCTTTCGCACTTAGTGGAGAGTGACCCAAGAATCGAGGCAAGTTGGTTGTTCGGGTCTTTCGGACGCGGTAATCCCGATGCCTGGAGCGACATCGATGTTGTCGTCGTCGCAGCCGACGAACACTTCGGCGATTTGTTGCGCAGCAGGTACGAACAAGTCGCTACGTTGGGAAAGGTCGTCCTAACGATGGAATCGGCGCACAACGGACCACCGGGAGGGTGCTACCTCATGGTTGGATACGATTCGCCGACCGGAATCATGCTTGTTGACTGGTATTGGCAGCCGCGTCGGGCAGCTCGAACCGCCAATGCAGTGAAGTTTTTGGTCGAGAGGCGACCTCAGCAAAGCTACGACGATGCCGATGAAAGCCTCGTGACGCTGTGGCAAGGCCCCGACAATGAAGAGCGGCTTACGCTTTGGGACCCAACTGAATCCGAGGACCGCGCCAATTGTGCAGCCTTGGCCTGGGCCATGCTCGCAATTCAAGCCAAGGGTATCGCAAGACGGCCAAGCGAAAGTGGACTCGCGTTCCAAGAGTTCATCGAGAACCTCCTTGCGAGGGCATCCGATCGAGAATCGGATCCGATCCGCTTTGGCGACTCATCTGAACTCACTACCGCGAATGACAGGCTCATTAGGTTGGAAACGATCGCACGAGAACTTCAGAGGTCGGCGCCTCGTTCTGATGCTCCAGGGACATCTGTTCTGCAACTCATAACGACGGTTCGATCAGCGACGTCGTAATCGAATTCGCGAACCTCGACGGAACGAATTGAAGACCGGTTGTGTTCTCAACGTTGGAGGTGCTTATGCTGCATCAATTCACCTGTAATTCATTCCGATCCTTCTTCGTTGCTGCGACGGCCGTCATGATGGGCACATCGATGTCCCAAACAGGCTCACTTCCGAGCGGTACTCCCTTCGACTCGATCAAGCCGACGGAATGGACGAGCAATCTTGCTCCATCGATCGGCGCAAAAGCGGCGCCGATCCAAGTCGTCTTTTTCTTTGACTACCAATGTCCAAGTTGTCGCACGGCCGACCCAGTGGTTCGTCAAGCGGTCTCCAAGCGGTCCGATGTTGCACTGATCTACCGCGATTTCCCCCTCGCAATGCATCCCTTAGCGATGCCCGCCGCAATCGTTGCAGAGAACGCCCGGGCTCACGGCACGTTTGACCAGGCTCATCGATCACTGATGGCTGGAACGAGCGTTTCCGCCGTGACGATCAAGAATGCGGCGCTGAAGGCAGGCGTGTCGGTAAGTGAAACTCCCCTGACTGCGAAGCGGATCAAATCCGATCGCGATCTTGAGCAAACCGCAAAGCTCAACTACGTCCCGAGCTTTGTCGTCATCGAAAACGGCAAGTCCACGCTGATGAACAAGCAGCAATTGCTTGAGTTCCTCAAGTAGCCGACTATCCGGGCGCCATGAGCTGTTTCCAAGGCCATCTAGGGCACGATAACCTGAAGCACAAGTGGCGCCGATTCACCAGGCCGTACGACCTCAAGCGGTTCTAGGCCGCTCGGCTGGGTCGCATCGAATATCGCGCCATCGCCTTCGCCAAGCTCAAACGACTCGTCGCCAACGGTTACCCGGACTGCGCCGCGAAGACCGAGCAGAAATCGTTCCCCAGAAAGATCGGTCGACACGTCGGTGCGAGCAAAGATCTCCGTCACCATTGGAATGACTCGAGTGTTGGGGCGCCGACATCGGATAGGCGAAATGAAGTGCGACGCCAACCCGTACCAACCCAAGCGGTTTCGCTCTTCTTGGTGAGTCGACTCCGAATTGGAAAAGATCTCGGCCGCTCCGTCCTTGCCGACGCGAACCGGAATCCACGGCCTTGTACCAATCGGTTGCTTTCGAAAATGAGTGCCTTCCACGACTTCGGTCCGCCGAGTTTCCGGAGGCGCGGGCACTCGACCATAAGATCTCGAAACCTTGACGTGAGTGTTCCAGTGGACCGGCAGTCCCGCTTCCAAGCGCAAGATCGTGTTCTTGCTCACCCCTGCCCGCTCAGCCGCATCTCGAATACTCAACCCCAATAGCGTCCGATTTCGACGCATGGTTTCACCGTACTCCTTGAGCGAACTCTCGTCCGGCGATTCCATCGAATCGTCAAGACGCACATCCTCGGGCTTTTGAGATTCTTGCGACATAAGATTCTCCTACGAGATTGGACCACGAGACGGCACACTGTCCCAACATCAGGGGACCAATGGACTGAAACGGCTAGGATCCAATTGAACCATCGCGCATCCTACTCTGCATGATTCTCCGCAAGGCGTTCACTCTTATCGAGCTGCTGGTGGTGATCGCCATCATCGCCATATTGGCCGCAATCCTGTTCCCCGTTTTCGCCCAGGCAAAGGAAAGTGCCAAACGAACGGCGTGCTTAAGTAACTCCCGGCAGCAAGGCGATGCGCTGATTATGTATATGAACGACGCCGACGGGGTCGTTCCGCCCGCCTATCAGACGTTGATCGATGGAGCGTACTACGATGTTTGGCAACAGATTCTGCCCTACACGAAGAACATGGACATCTTCTACTGCCCCGATCGCACCCAAACTGGTTGCACGGGCGCGGTTGGGGGCGCCGACACGACTCGGTGTATCGGGTACGGCTTCAACTGGGGCCCGCTTCAGACCTTTACTCCAGGCGATTTCGAAGGCGGATTGATGAACGCCTATCAGGTCGGAGCCGATTGGGAAGGGGCATTGGGTCGAGCTGAGAGCGAGATCGTTGCTCCGGCGGAGATGTTTGCCTACTCCGACACCCACGATCGAACCTGGTACACGAACTCAACCAATACCGGCTTGACATCTTGGACCGGATCGACCAACCACGAGCTTGTCCACGGCGGACGCCTCAACTCCAACTTCGTCGATGGCCATTCGAAGATGGTTCAGTTCCATGTCGGAATGGTCAAGGTTCGCCCAGTCGAACCACGCTCCAAATTCCTATTTCCGATGAACAGCAACGACGACTCAAAGTGGTGTGCCGATCCGAACGAAGCAATCTCTGCTCCGAGCGGCTTGGCACATTTCACGTTGCCGTGCGGTCAGGCAGTCGGTTACTTCCGAAACAAGGTCGCTACCTGGGCTCCCGATTAAGAATCGATATCCAGATGGCGGCGCATCGACACTACTGCCTCCGTTAGATTGAGTCGGTTAATCTACCGAGCCTTCGCGCTCGGGTCCCCGGTGGGAGGAGGAGCGTGGTCGGTTTTGGCCGGTTCGCCGAGGATTTCGGTCAGGATCGGTTTCAGAGCGTCCGCCCAGACTTGATAGCCGCGAGCGGCCGGATGCAGGTTGTCGATCGTCATCCCTGGAAACAACTTGCCGTTCGCATCGGCTAGGCCGCTGTTCACGTTTAGGAAGCGGACGCGCCTCCCATCTGCAAAACCCTCGATTCTTCGATTGATCTCGTCAATCGTCGCGTTCGCGGTTGGGTTGTCGTTTCGCGGGAAAATAGCTGTGAGAACGATGGTTGTCGCCGGCGCGCGACGGTGAAACTCTTCGAGGATCGCATGGATTCCGCGCGCCACATCAGCGATCTTGGCGCCGTCGCTTTTCCCCACCGCGATGTTGTTGGTTCCGGCTAGCAGGACGATAACCTTCGGGTTCACCCCGTCGAGTTCGCCGTTTCTGAGTCGCCAGAGGATGTTCTGAGTCGTATCACCACCCCATCCGAAGTCGGCGGCATTCCAACCGAAGAAGTTCCGGGTCCAGTTGGCCAGCATCTCTTTCCAAACCGCATCGCTGCATCCCCACCGACGCGTGATCGAATCCCCTTCGAAATAGACGTCGATCCCACCTTTCTTTGCCTTCTCAAGAAGCTGAACGTGGGCAACCTGGGAGTTCTGATCGGTTCTCGGCACCGGCTGATCGGCTGGAACAGCTACGGAAGCACGGGCAGGAAGGGGGGGAGCCTTGATGTACTTGCCGGCCCATTCGAAGAAAGCGGGCCAGTTTGGTGTCACCTCGTGTCCGCCATCGTGTTGACGCCATGCCAAATCGCCTCCAATCAGCGTATTCACTGGCGGCATCGGGTCGGTCAGATAGTCACCCAGGGTACCGAGATCTTGCTTACCAAGCAATCGGTACACCGGACCGGCTAGGACCGCCGCCATGAAGCTTCCATGGATATCGATCCACTTGGCATCGCCCTTTTCGACAACGCCGTGGCTGATAAAGCAAGGTCGAGGAGCGCACAAGGCAATCAGTTCGTGCGAATCGACAGGCAGATTAGCCGCCGTTTTGTCAGGATCGGATGCGCCGTACTTGATGATGTTGCCTGCCATCCAATAGAACTCACCACCGGCGAGGTTTTCGATCGCTTCGCCGAAGATGTGGCGATGGAGTTTTGTGCCACCCTCACCCGAGGAGCCGATCAAACCAACCGCGACGCGAGTGTCGAACGCCTCGGCGACGACTGCCGCCTTGCCGTAGCGAGAGACACCTTCGATCCCGACTTTCCTCGGGTCGACCATTGAGTCCTTGGCAGACTCGAAATAGTCGATGAGACGGCTAAGGCCCCATCCCCAAGCACGGAGCGCGCCCCAGTCGTCCGGTTTTCGGGGTTTTCCGCGATTACAAAGCCCGATAATCCCGGTGTTTAGCTTTGCGTTGTCAGGTTGGATGCTGTTCGGGTTGATACTGCCGTAGCCCCACCCCTTCTCCAAGGCTTGTTGGGTCCAAGGGACCGCATTTCCACGACGTCCAAACCCGAACCCACCGAATTCCAACATGATCGGCACCGCGGATTTAGAATTTGCCGGCACGGTAAACGTCGCTTGAATATCGACTTTTACCGACGGGTACGTTCGATTGTCCACATGCCCAACAAGCGTTTTTGTGACGATCGGGATCCCTCCGATCTCGCCTGGTACTACCGCGGTTACCTCCCAAGTCACCTTTGGAACGTGCTTGGGGATTCGTCCATAAACTTCTCTTTCAAAGTCCTCAACAATCTCTCGCCGTCGAGTTTTCCATTGGGCGGCGCTCGTCACCTTTGTGCCGTTACGCATCGTCAGGACATCCGGCAGAGTGTCTCTATAAGGGTTGGCCGAAGCTTCGTTGAAGGTCGTCTGGTTATTTGGGTCTGGGCCTCTTCTGAGAGTCTTGACCCCGAGGATTCGCATCATGCTCGCGTGGTCGTCAAAGGGTTGCGCCGCGGTTTGGCAAAGCGGGATAGATGACGTCGCGGCGATGACGACCGAAGTAGAAAGAACCCGGACAGCAAACGAAGGAATGGGCATCGTTACCTCATGCAGGAAGACTGCCCAGATTTACCCGCAAATCCAATGACTGCAACCTAAAAAGTCATCGGAAAAGCGATTGAGTACGTGTCCATTCGGGTTTTCCCCTTAGTTCTCGGCGCCTTACGGGTTGTGGATATAGAACCCGGCGGTGAAGTAGAAGTGTGCTTGGTTGGCGGTTATGGTTACCGACACGCTGCTTGAAACTACCGAGGTCGAAACGAGGAATGTCGCCGAAGTCGCTCCCGCTGGAACGGTTACGGTTGCTGGGACCGTGCCCGCCGTTCCCGTGATCGAAAGGTTTACGACCGACCCGCCGACAGGGGCCGGGCTCGACAGCGTAACTGTCGCCGTAACGGAATTTCCACCGACAACAGACTGCGTTGCCAGATAGAGTCCGTTCAAGATTGCTGGATTCATCGTGAGCACCGCCGAAGTCGATGCCCCACCTTGAGAGGCGGTAATCGTGGACGTCGTTGACGCTCCGACAAAAGGCGTCGTAATCGAGAAAGAGACCGCCGTCTGGCCGGCGGCAATTGTAACCGAACTGGGAACGCCGACTCCGAACAGGCTAGAACTCAAAGTCACCGTCACTCCTCCGTCCGGGGCTGGGCTTCCAAGCACCACAGTTCCGGTTGCAGACGTGCCTCCAATTACCGACGATGGGTTGATTGAAAGACTGAACGTAGGTGCAGGCGTTATCGTGAGCGCGGATGTAACTGTTACGCCGCCTTGAACCGCGGAGATGGTCGCTGTCGTCGACGTGGCGACGCTGGTAGTCGTTATGGTGAAGGTTGCCGAAACCGAACCGGCTGGTACCAAAACGGTTGAACCAACGTGGGCGAATCCGCTACTCGACGAAAGGCCAATCGCCACGCCACCGGTTGGCGCCTTGCCGGAGAGTGTAACGGTTCCGGTTGAACTTGTTCCCCCCAGCACGGTGCTCGGAGACAACGTCAAGCTGAGAAGCACAGCTGGGTTAATCGTAAGGCTTGCCGTCTTTGTCATTCCTGCAGCCGATGCCGTGATCGTCGCTGTGACTGAGCTGGCAACAGAAGTCGTCGTTACCGTGAAGTTGGCCGATGTTGCCCCCGCCGGGATGGTGATGGTCGCCGGAACCGTGGCGCTGCTACTGTTGGACGAAAGGTTTACTACCAATCCACCGGCTGGGGCGGCACTAAAGAGTGCGACGGTCCCACTCGACAGCGTTCCACCAACGACAGGGTTAGGCGAAATTGAAATCCCATTCAGTCCCGATGGGGTTACGGTAAGCGTGGTGGTCTTACTCGTGCTGCCTTGCACCGCTGAAATGGTGACGGCCGTGGAGGTCGAAACCGCAGTCGTGGTGACCGCGAAGTTCGCCGATGTTGCTCCCGCAGGAACCGTTACCGTTGCGGGCACCAATGCACTCGCGCTGCTGGAAGAGAGGTTTATCACGGAGCCGCCGGACGGCGCACCAGTGAACAGGGTGACAGTTCCCGTCGCGGAGGCTCCGCCGACAACCGAGCTTGGCGACACCGACACGCTGGATAACCCGGGTGGGTTAATCGACAGCGATGCCGTTTTCGTGACACCGTTGAGAGTAGCGGAGATCGTCGAATTCGTTGCCGTTGACACCGAAGTCGTCGTAACCAAGAAACTGGCCGAGGAAGAGCCGGCCGCAATTGTAATCGATGCGGGAAGACTCGCCGGTGAGCTTGCGGTCAAAGTCACCGTTACTCCGCCGGATGGCGCAGCACTCGACAAAGTGACCGTTCCCGTCGACGAGGATCCGCCAACGACCGATGTCGGCGCCAAAGTCACGCTTGAGAGACTTACTGGATTGATCGAAAGTGTCGCGGTCTTGGTCACTCCGCTCAAGGAAGCGGTGATTGTGGATGACGTTGCCGACGATACCGGTGTCGTCGTTACGTTGAAATTGGCCGATGAGAGGCCGGCAGGAACAGTTACCGAGGCTGGAACTCCCGCCCCAGACGTGGCAGAAAGTAAAACAGTCACTCCTCCCGTCGGGGCCGCGGCTGCAAGCGCAACCGTTCCTGTCGAGGAACTACCTCCAACGACCGAATTCGGTGACAGGGACACGCTCGAAAGCGCGGGCGCTGCCTTCACTGTCAACGGTGCCGTTACAGTGTAGTGGCCCTGCGTCGCCGTAATCGTGAGTGAAACCGTACTCAAAACAGATGCCGTCGCTATCGGGAAGCTAACGGAAGTCGCTCCCGCAGGAACAGTTACCGTCGGAGGCACCGTTGCGGACGTGCTGTTCGACGAAACATTGACCACTGAACCGCCGGGCGGCGCTTGAGCGGACACCGTGATGATTCCCGTGGTCTGTGTTCCGCCGGAGACAACGTTCGGAGAAACGGTTAGGCTTGATAAGATCGCAGGATTGATCGTCAACAACGCGGTGCTGGTTTGGCCACCTGCCGTCGCGGTTATCGTCGACGTCGTTGTGGCGCCCACTCCTGTCGTATTGATCGTGAAGCTTGCTGTAGTTGAACCTGCAAGAACTGTAACGGTTGCGGGAACCGTCGCTCCCGTCGTGGCGGAGAGGTGAACAACGGTTCCTCCAGATCCCGCTTCCGATGCCAGGGTAACCGTGCCTGTCGATGTGGATCCTCCGACCAATTCGGTGGGATTGAGGATCAAGCCGCTGAGTAGCGCCGCCTTGACCGTCATCGTCGCCGTTTTGGTTCCGTTGCCGGATCCCGTTATCGTCACCGTCGTGTCGCTGCTAACTGAATTCGTCGTAATCGTGAACGTTGCCGTGCTTGCGCCGCCGCGCACATAAACCGTTGCTGGTACCGTCGCCGCAGCACTACTGCTGGAAAAGGCAAACGGTATGCCGATCGGGTCGGCAAAAATGTACTCAACCGGGCTATTGAGGGTGAAGGTGCAAGTCGCAGTCTGCCCTCCCGTTACCGACGATGGGGTTATTGTAATGCTCTGAATGCTCGGCCCTAAAATTGTCAGAGTCGCCGATTGAGTTACGCCCAAGATTCCGATGATTTCGGCCGCTCCGTTCGAAAGCACCGGCGCAATACCGATCTGAAACGTCGCTGTGGTCGCGCCAACCGGGACCAAAACCGATCCGGGAACAGTAACTCTGTTGTTTCCAGTTCCGAGCGTAACCGAAATCCCTCCTGCCGGGGCAGGAGCGTTAATCGTTACCGTTCCTGTCGTCGATTGGTTACCGAGGACGGTACTTGGAGAAAGGGTGACGCTGACCAGAGTCGGCGCCGCGGTGACGGTCAACGCCGCAGATACCGTCACTCCCAGTTTTCCTGTGATCGCAACGACCTGGTCCGTTGCTACAGCGGTTGTCGTAATCGTGAAATTGGCCGAGGTCGAGTGGGCCGGTATGGTGACCGACGAAGCCACGACTGCATTTGCGGAGTTGGAACTCAACGCAACGACGGTCCCGCCGACAGGAGCAGGGGCGCTCAGCGTAATCGTGCCGACCGCTGACTGCCCGCCTACCACGGTAATCGGAGAAACGGCGATGCTGAACGGACGCGCCCCAACGATCGCCCACACCACCCCGCCATTATTCGGGCCACCTCTGTAGGTAGCTCCATAAAGATGTCCCGAGTTATCGAGAGTCACCCCAGCGATGGGCAAGCTTCCATCGACGCCGGACGTGCCGTTTGCGTAAGAGACCGGTCCGCTAAAATCGTGTAGGTCCTTGTAGACGCCAGCCGAAGTGATCTCCCAGACCATTCCGGAAGTCTGATTCCCAACGCTATTCGGTCCGCCGTCGTACGCGGTTCCAAAGAGATTGCCACCACTGTCGATGGTGACTCCCGATTCGGGACTGTAGCCATCCAGACCACTTGTTCCGTTGGCAATGGTTACGGTGCCGCCGAAGTCGTGGCGATCGAGGTAGGTCCCACCAGATGTGATCTCCCATACGACTCCTTGCCCTTTGGCTCCGCCGCCGGCCGTGGCTCCGAACATGTTCCGAGAGCCGTCGAGTGTCACCCCGGCAAACGGTCCAATGCCGTCCAAACCGGAAGTTCCATCGGAATGGGTGACTGTGCCGCCAAAATCGTGAAGAACGGAAAAGGCTCCTGCCGCCGTAATTCGCCAGACGATTCCTCCGTTATTGAGACCACCTAACTGAGTCGTGCCGTACAGGTTTCCGGAGGAATCTATAGAGAGGGTGCAGTTTGGACTCTCACCGATCTCTCCCAAATTGCCATTGGGGAGCGTTATCAAGGCGCCAAAATCGTGCAGATCGGTATATGTTCCAGAAGGGGTAAGTTTCCACACCATGCCGCCAAACGCGTACTCCCCGCCTGCCGGCGCGGTCCCATACATGTTGCCTGCGGCGTCAAAAGTGACACCTGCAACTGGGCGTTCGCCATCCCCTCCGTGAGTTCCGTCTGCATTGATGAGCGCCCCACCAAAATCGTGTACATCCAAATAGGTACCGGATGTGGTTATCTCCCAAAGCACTCCCCAACCCCACAGTCCTCCGCCAGATGTCGTCCCAAACATGTTTCCGGCACTGTCGAAGGTGACCCCGCCCATCGGCTCGTTGCCGTCGGGTCCAACTGCTCCGCTGGTATTCGTCACACTGCCGCCAAAATCGTGCAGGTCGATATAGGTGCCCGCCGCGGTGATTTCCCAGATGGTCCCACCGATCCATCCATTTGGTCCGCCATGCTGCGACGTACCGTACATGTTCCCAGCGCGGTCGAACGTTACGTTCGAGCAGGATGAGGTCCCGTCGGCTCCAGTCGTTCCGTTTGCGTTGACAACCGAGCCGCCGAAATCATGCAGGATAGTGTCCGCCTGGCCATGAGCAAGGCAGCTAGCCAGCGCAACAACGACTATCAAGAGCAAGCAAAATCGAGACCTCAACCATGCCCCGGTTTGAGCGCAAATTGTGGCAGTCGTTCGTTGGTGGGCAGGGAGAGTGGTCATAAATAGAGATCTCTCACGCTCTTGGTCGGCCTCTCCAGTACCGACAAAAGCGCGAATAAGGGATATGTAAATCTGCGGTCAAACCAGCGTCCCGCAAACGTGTGACATCCGCGACAACCGATCGACAATGCATTTAAGCGCTTAAATGAAAGATGTCGCTTTTCAAGTCGAGAACGCGTTTGTAATTGCGATTGGAAGCGCAAGAATCAATTGCGCCAAAAATACGCCCCGGGCCGGCCCCATCAGTACCTGCGAAATCCTAACGCCATTTATCTTTACATGCACTGGAAAGATAAGACAATGAAAATGGATGCTACTACCGATTCTCCATCGTGCGCATACGCTCGTGGACGAAGTACTCAGCATCGCCTTCCGCCAGTGCTTTTACGATGAGTTCGGCCACCATTTCGGGGGCGTCGCCTTTCGAGTAATCGCGGACGGGTCCAGATCCGGTGGCGCCTTTTTCAAGGTCAGCGACCGCCTTGTTGACTCCGAAGTTAGTGGCAGTCATGCCCGGGTAGACCTGGCTCACCAAGATCCCGTCTTTAGCTAATTCCTCGCGGGCGGTTAGGCTCACACCGATAAGCGCTCGCTTAGAAGACGAGTAAACGGAGTAACCAGGGATGCGCATGAATGCGGTTCCAGAATTGATATTGACGATCGTTCCACTTCCCTGTTCGCGCATGATCGGAATCACCGCCTGCATGGCGACTACCGGCCCAAGGACATTGAGCTTAAAGATCTCTTCAAAAACATCCGGTTCGATCTGCTCGATCGTTGCCTCATACGCTTTGCCGGCGTTGTTGACCAGGCCGTCGATACATCCGTAGTGTTCCCGAACGGTGTGAACCATGCTCCTGATCGAATCCCAATCGGTCATGTCGGCGACCACTGCCAGGCTGTCCTGCAGTTCTTTTTGTAGCTTTGCCAACGTATCGCCGGATCGCGCAACGAGCGCGACTTTGGCTCCCATTTTCGTGAGGAGTTGCGCAGTGCAGAGTCCGATACCTGAAGAGGCGCCGGTTACGATAACGACGCTGCCTGGAATGACCATAAAGTCGAATATACCGGCACGAATCCTCTGCCTCCCTGACAAAGGTGGATTCAGTTCGTTCGAAGGTGTGAGTCGACGATGGGGGCAAGCTCCTCGCCGTAGGTATTGGCGAAGTCGTGGTCACCGCCTGACGTTATGTGCAGCGTGGCATTTGGAAAGAGGTCGGCGAGCCGTTCGCCAACCGCAACCGGACTGATCGGGTCGCTGTCTCCCCAAAGGAGCAAGACCGGAACGTCGATGCTCCCCAACTCAGAACTGAGGTCGTAGGAGTAGGTCGCAAACCAGTCAGGCAAATGAGGGTTGGTTTCGGCAAACCAACCCCTCCAATCTTGAGCGCCAAGGCTGGCAACGTCGAGCCCGCCCGAGGTGGCCGCGAATACGAGATGAGTGACAAGATTCGGCCGGCGAAGGGCGGCATGAGATGCAAGCACGCCCCCCATCGACTGAGCAACTACTGCCGTCGGTCGATCGATCACTTTAACGATTCGATCGACTAGCTCGTCGAAACTGTTCACATCGGGCTCTGAGGGCGTCGAGCCGAACCCGGGGTAGCCGATGAGTTTTCTGCTTGCCGGATGGGTCAACTTCGCCGCAAGCGGCATCCAGAACTGGACGTTGCCCGATGCGCCGGGCAGGAATAGAAGTTGAGTAGGTGTCGGCACGAACATGCTCTCAGTTGTAACGTGAAGGTGGATTTTGACTCAACTGCACGCGTTATGACCGATATGAATCCGAACACGGAGGTCAACAGCGTTGCGAGGATCTTCCCAAGGTTGGGTGAAACGGGCGCCACCCAGGAGACCCTCGCATTGCTAGATTCAGATTAAGGCCGAATCGGCTCTTTCTGGGGATTCTTGGACCCAGTGTTATGCTTGGTTTGGATGCTTACCGCGTCCTTCGGTGGTTGCCAATCGAAAACACCAATCGGCGCCTCTTCGTCGTAGCTGAATCGCAGATTCGTGACCATCACGAGTTTGCCACCTGTGCCAGGTTGCCAGCCTTTGATTTCAACGCTTCCAGGTAGGAACTGCCGGAGACGGAACGTGCGCTCTGTCCGAGGATCCACTGCAAGCTCGATTGTGTAATCGCCGTCGTGGGCTTCAAGCAGATCGAGGTTCCTCCCTTCGATCGTCGTTTGCCCAACGACTTTATATTCGGCGTCTACCGATTCGGCAGGATGGATGATCCCCATCATCAGATCGTAGAAACTCGACGCAAGCCCTGGGCTCTTCTTGAATCGGTTTTGGTCTACGAAGTACCAGAAGCGACTCTCCGTGTTTCCCGCAATTGTCATGTGCCTTGCGTCAGCCGGCACAGAATCCGGCATTGTGATCGATTCGTAAGTGGCAAACGGTTTGGCACGCAGCCACTTATCCTCGTGTTGAAACAACGGCAAGATCGAACCAGGCTGTCCAGCAGTTCCCGTTACGGAATGCTCATCGCCAACGATATGCACGACGTTGGCGCCGACAAGCCCATGTCGCAAGTCTGCGATCGCAACGCCTTTCCCGCCAAAAACGAAGAACGCCATCCACCCCGCAATTGCGAAGCTCGCCGTCACCAAAATCAGTTTCTTCATCGTCAACCTCCCTGTGTTGAGCCTGGTACCGGTCCGGGCAAGGTCTCCCGTTGCATCGGGCCGATTGAATTGAGCGGCCTCCTGCATCGCTTGCGCGAGGCGTTCCGGCATCTCATGATGAGGGATGCGCTTCAGCATTTCTGCCATCTGATCCAGCTCTTCGAACCACTTCGCGCAGGCTTGACAGTCACGCAAATGCCTTTCTGCACGGTATCGCCGAGGCCAAGCCGCACCAGATACCAGCAGTTCTCTTGCCCTTTCACAATGCATCGACGTCTCCTCCAAGCGCATTTCGCAGGGCGTGAAGACCCTGTGCGATTTGCCATTTGACGGTTCCTAGTGGGCGATCGAGGGCCCGAGCCGTTTCGGTGTGGCTTAGGCCCTGAAGGCAGTGCATTACGACAGCCTCGCGTTGTGCGACAGGTAGCGCCTTAAGCGCTTCCCTGATCCGATCGCGAAGAATCGAACTTCCAGCTAAGGCGACGATGTCGCCCGGGGCTTGAATCTCACTCACGTCATCGAACCGAAGATTCCTATTCGCCTTCTCACTCAAATGGCGCGACGCGATCCGGTGCGCTATGCGATAGACCCACGTATAGAGCGTCGATCCACCGCGGAACTTACCAATGCCCTTGAACACTGCCACCACCGTCTCCTGCGCGAGGTCCTCCGCTTCCGTCGTGTCTCCGCAAAGCCAGCATTGAACGTCGTAGATGCGTGAACCGTACCGCTGAGCGAACTCTCGGAACGCCTGGGGTTCTCCCCCCTTCAGTTCCTCAATCAGTTCCGCCTCAGTTTTGGTCACTCGAGAAATCCCTCAACAAGTTAGTGCGCACCCGAGGGCAATCGGATGGGTCATTTACACAAGCCGTGAGCACTAACGAGAACTTACCGGGATTCGTAGCCGCCGAATGCTTCCCCAAAGGTAATGCGGCAGTCACTCCTTGCCGAGGATTAAAGCGGCGATTGCCGTATCCAGGGAGGATGCTGCGGTTTTGCCGCCATCGTTCGTAACGGCAATGTACGCAACCCCTTCCGTGGGAGCAATCCAGGCGGACGAATAATTCATTCGGTTGCTTCCGCTGTGAGAAAGGACCGCTCCTTTGCTCCAGCTTCTTCGGACTTTGATCCACCCGTTCACGTATTCGTTCTTGTCGCTGGCGTTCCGAATCTTCTCGCCATAGCTTGCCGGCAGCTTCGAACTTTCTCCCTTAACGGAAAGCATCACCTCTCGGACCCAAGTCGCCCAATCTTGAAGGGACATACGCAAGCAACCAGCGGGATCCATTACTGCTGGATTGTCGGGATAATCCCACGCAATCGGGATTCCATCGACGTGAGGCGCAGGTTGGCCCACGGGATTCGGACCAAATCCTGCCGACTTAATGCCAAGCGGTTTGAGGATCCTTTGCTGCAAAGCGTCCTCGTACAAGGCGCCAGCCCAAACCTCTGAGATATGCCCCACCATGACGAAACCGGTATTCGAATAGGTCCAAGTATCGGGTTTCACCCCTTCCGCAGTGCTACTGAAGACGTCGGTGGCAACTGCCTGTCGCTTTTCAACAAGCGAGCCCGAAAGCGCCTGATAGGCATGCCACCCCTTCGTCGGATTTGCGGCCAAGTTGCCGCGCATTCCAAGAATGTCGGCGATCGTCGTTCCCGAATGAGTCGGATCGGGTTTTGCGATATGGAGGACATCGACAACTCGCTGATTGTAAGCCCCCTTGCCTTGATCGATTAGCGAAGCGAGCAGCGCGGCGCTGAAAGCCTTCGTATTCGATCCGAGGTGCCAAGTATCACCGATCTTGACCGGCGTTTTTTCGCCCATTTTGCGTACGCCCGTCACATAGATCTCGGGTTCGCCTGTCAGTCGCACGATGGCAATTCCCATGCCTGGCAAATTCCCCTTCTGGCAGATCCGATCGATCAATGCTTGAGGATTGACCGCTTTGAAGTTTGAAAGCAAACCGGCAACGGCTATTAGTAACATACTGGATTCCTAGTCGATGTGCGAGCCACAAACACTCCTTACTCATCTTAACCCGAGCGGGTTTCTGGAACCTGACTTGAAGCCGATTTTGAATCCAATTCCTAACTGATCTGGATCTTTCCGACCAAGTGCGCCTCCAGTATCGGGTCGGATGGCGACTCGATTCTCTTTCCCGCGATCCGAACATTTCGGATCTTCACCAAGTTGACGAGTCCGGACTCGTCATGGCCCTTTACCTGGATCGCCGCCGTGCCGTCTGCAGTGCAATCTGTCATTTCAAACGCATCCGCGCGAGAGTTGTCGATCTCAACCAAGGGTCCTTTCAGCCGCGCGCAATCGAAGCCGCAGTCGGTAAGGCTGATCGTCCCGTATCGCTGAAATCTCCCAGCTTCCTGGGCATCGTGCAATGGGTGGGCCATCAGTCCGCGCCAGATGAAACCGGAGAAATCGCAGTTCTCAAAACGAAAATCCCCGAGGTTGTAGTAGGTATGGAATCCGAGGCGAATTCCATTCGCACGCACATTCCATCCGACCAATCCTCGAATGGTGTGGGGTCCGGAATCGCGGTCGTCGACATGCATGTAGTGTCCCGACGCATAGCAATCGTCGTTACAGAACGCAAGACAGTTTTCGATCAATACGTTACGACAGCTGTTCGTGTGATATCCGTCCGTGTACTCAGGACAACTGGCGGGAGGGGTGACGATCTTGCAGTTTCTGAGCGTGATATCGTCCGACCGCCGGATATTGAAGTTCATGTTGCGTCCATTGCGCACCATGAATCCATCCATCGTGATGTTTGCGCACCGAAGCATAAAGACCGGCGATTCCGTCATCCACGGACAAAGCGCGCTTGTCACGAAATAGCTGATCAACCCATGATCGTATGCATTCCGACCGTGGGCGAAATTCCCGAAGCCTTGATGATCGAGACAGCCTCGACCAAAGATGTGGATGTTCTTCGAATCTTCGAACCAAAGACCGTGACTATGGATATTTTGCCCAGCGGGACTCACCTCAGTTCGAAGTAGGCTGCCGGGGGCAAAGTAGACGCTCAATCCATCGATGCCGTGGAGCTTTAGCGTGTTGACGTGATAGACGCCGGCGGGCACGTAGAGCGTCTTCTTCGTTTTGGAGGCGTGGGCAAACGCAAGTTGAAATCCGGCCGTCCGCTCTTCAACCGAACCTGAACCCGTTACAAACTCGCCGAGGTCGAGAACGTTGCTTGCGCCACGATTCGGCATCGAGGTTTCGGGAGACTCGACGATGATAACGAGCAACGGGTGATCGTCGATATCGACGATGAAAAACCTCGGTTGAGACTGACCCAATGTCATGGTCACGCGATCTCCTTCGATCGCAGGCTTGACCCCTCGCCGCAGTGGATGGACGACGCACGATTTGACCGGCGATGGACAGGAGATCGTTACCGTTACGGGTCCTGCTGCCTCAAAGTGCGCATAGTGAACCCCCATGAACCGCAGTGGATCGATCCAACAGGGCTCCTTGAACTTCTTGTACTCGGCAGCGATTGCCGCATAGTCCGCCGTCGAAAGGCTGGGAATCGCCGTGACGGATGTCGGCTCCGCGTTCACTTCAATACGGAACGTGTCGCTGCCGAGGTCACCGGGAAATAGATCGCCGTGCCGCATTGCACTCATTTGCGGACTGTACCCCTCTAAGTCGATCAGATCGTCGGAGGAGTCGATCCGCTCAGTTCCTTGACGGCTTCGACGCAATCGGGATCTAGAGCCGACTTCGCTTCTTCGTCGAGTATCTTCCAGACCTTCTCCATCGGCATCGCTCCTCGATACGGCCTCGCCGCCGCGAGTGCGTCGAAGATATCGGCAACGGTCAGGATGCGCATATCGAGATCGAGTTCGTCAGCCGAGAGCCCTCGCCAATAGCCAGTGCCATCAAGCTTCTCGTGGTGCGCGCTCGCAATCTCCGCAATCCGCTCAAACCCCTTGATCCGCTTCAATATTTCGAAGCTGAACCGCGGATGCTGCTTGATCGTGTCGTACTCCTCTGGCGTCAGGCGATCGGGCTTATCGAGGATCGCATTGGAGATTCCCAGTTTCCCGATATCGTGGAGCAACGCCGCTCGCCTTAGTGTCGAGAGGCGCTCTTCATCGAAACCGAACTGCCTCGCAATGCCCAGAGCGAATCCGGTGACGCGCGAAGAGTGACTGCCGGTGAAATCGGATTTGGCATCGACGATATCGGCAAAGGCGCCACAGATCGCATCGATGTCGGCAGACGTCGCGTCCTCCAGCCATCCATCCGCCCAGAGCGGGCGATCGACACCAGACAGGTGATCGGCGTGCAAAGACCAAAATTCTGCGTCATTCTCAAAGGCACGAGCCGC
>Ga0364873_10217_pt1 | contig 32774 bp, 33 predicted proteins | sample ExccelAu500001D3_2_FD_206928 | JGI IMG/M metagenome (GOLD analysis project Ga0364873, IMG submission 206928) | Enriched cells from Trout Bog Lake Hypolimnion, Wisconsin, USA - BchlTB.Aug07.5000.01.D3 | ecosystem: Environmental > Aquatic > Freshwater > Lake > Hypolimnion/Profundal zone | place... | reverse complement strand
TTTGGGCGGTTAATGGACGGGGGGCGTTTGACAGTGGACCTTGATTCAAAGGATGAGGTTACGCTTGATATTCAGCCCTTACCCAAGAAAGACACCAAGGCATCTAAGTCTGAGCCTGCTGAGCCAGAGGAAGCGCAGACTAGCTAACTTACACCTAGACTCTATAAACTTAATAAGCCCCATGATTGGGGCTTATTTCTTGAAAATAGGATTATTTTGCGATATCAACTGCTCTGTGGGGAGGCTTGTGTATCGTGGCTTAAAATCAGCCTCACAGAGGTTAAATAATATATAAGGAACTAAACCGTGGCAGGTCATAGTAAATGGGCAAATATTCAGCACCGCAAGGGGCGACAAGACGATAAACGTGGGAAAGTTTGGACGAGGGTCATTCGTGAGATTATGGTTGCTGCGCGCTCCGGTGGGGCTGACCTATCTGCTAACCCAAGGCTGCGTTTAGCAATTGAGAAGGCTAAAGCAGTCAATCTACCTGCAGACACTATTAAGCGAAATATAGATAAAGCAACAGGTCAACTCGAGGGCGTTCAGTACGAGGAGATTCGTTATGAGGGTTACGGAATTGGCGGAGTAGCCATCATTATTGACACCATGACGGATAACAAAGTCAGGACCGTAGCTGAGGTTCGTCATGTTTTGAGTAAAGGCGGGGGTAACTTGGGAACTGAGGGGTCGGTTGCCTTTCAATTTAAACATTGTGGACAGATGATTTTTGCACCAGGCACCCCTGAGGATAAATTAATGGAGGCTGCGCTTGAAGCGGGTGCAGAAGATATTTTGACTGAAGATGACGGCGCTACAGAGGTGATCACTTCTGCGCAGGACTTTGAGAGTGTAAAAAATAGCCTCCAATCCGCAGGCCTTACCCCCGAACTCGCAGAAGTTACTATGAGGGCCGAGAGTGTGATTGAATTAACGGGCGATGAAGCTCTAAAAATGCAAAAAATATTAGATGCACTAGAAGATCTCGACGACGTTCAAGAGGTGTATCACAACGCCGCTCTGGTTTTGTAATGATTGTTAATCGGCGAAAGAAAGTTATTTCAATATGAAAATTTTAGTGATTGGCTCCGGCGGTAGAGAGCACGCCTTGGCCTGGAAACTTTCTCAATCAAAGCGTGTTCAATCCGTTTTTGTTGCCCCAGGTAACGGGGGAACTGCAAGAGACAAAAATCTCATTAATTTACCTATTACAGATATCGTGCAACTCAGAGAGTGGGCCCAAAAAGAGCAAATTGCACTCACAGTTGTTGGGCCTGAGGCTCCATTGGCTGAGGGTGTTGTCGACGAGTTTCGTGCGCATCATTTGCGCATCTTTGGTCCAACCCGCGAAGCAGCGCAGTTAGAGAGTTCCAAGGCGTTTTCCAAAGCTTTTATGGTGCGCCATTCAATTCCTACAGCACGGTATGAGAGTTTTACCGATGTTCGTGCAGCACATGAATACGTGAAAAATCAGGGCGCACCCATCGTCGTGAAAGCAGATGGGCTAGCTGCTGGAAAGGGAGTTGTCGTTGCGATGAATCTGAAGGAGGCGCACGACGCAATAGATTACATGTTGAGCGGGGAGGGTACCGGAGTTCAACACAACGGGCAAGCAAGAGTTGTTATTGAAGAGTTCTTAGAGGGTGAGGAAGCCAGTTTTATAGTTGTAAGTGACGGTATAAATAATGTTGCCCTAGCTACCTGTCAGGATCACAAGCGTTTGAAGGACAACGATCAAGGACCTAACACCGGCGGGATGGGAGCCTATTCTCCTGCGCCCGTAGTTACTCCTCAAATTCACGCCAAAACGATGCGTGAAATCATTGTCCCGACCTTGAAGGGCATGGCAAAGGACGGCATTCCTTACAGTGGATTCTTATATGCAGGTCTGATGATTACGAAAACTGGTGAGATTAAGTGTTTGGAGTTCAATTGCCGCTTAGGCGACCCAGAGACCCAGCCCATCATGATGCGACTTAAAACAGACTTAGTTGAAGTTTTGATGAGCGCAACGCAAAGTCAGCTCAATGCAAAGACTTCCTCAGGCACAACAGAAGTGGCCTCAGTTTGGCCTCGTTTGGATGTACTGGAGCTCGACTGGGATCGACGTCCAGCGCTTGGCGTGGTGATGGCAGCAGCTGGTTACCCACAAAGTCCCCGTAAAGGAGATGTAATTAATGGCTTACCACCAGACCGCGAAGATGTGATGGTTTTTCATGCGGGAACGAGCAAGGAAGGCCTTGATTTTAAAACCACCGGTGGTCGGGTGCTTTGCGTAACTGCATTAGGTGGGACTCTAAAAATGGCTCAGCAACTGGCTTATGTTGCCATAGATGAGATCCATTTTGAAGGCGCTCAATATAGGAGAGATATTGGGTTTAGGGCTTTGCAAGGCGCAAGGGTTTGAACAGGGCAAAAATTTTTCTTGAGAGATTGTCCTGGATATAGTCGTAAAACGAAGAATTGAAAGAGCACTGTGATGCAAGTAACCTCTACCACCGTTGTGACTTATTTAAAGGGCCTACAAGAGCGCATCATGTTGAGTGTGCAAAAGCTCGATGGCGGCTTACTCACACGGGATGAATGGCGCAAAGACCCCTCAGAAACGCTGCAGGGCTACGGGGTTACGCAAATTCTTGAAAATGGCCCTGTCTTTGAGCGTGCCGGTTGTGGTTTTTCCCATGTCAGTGGCCCCAACCTTCCCCCCTCAGCCACGCAGCACAGAGGCGAGCTTAAGGGGGCACCGTTTGAGGCTATGGGAGTTTCCTTGGTTTTCCATCCACGCAACCCCTATGTGCCAACGGTGCATATGAATGTGAGGATGCTCATTGCAAAGCCTGCCAATGCTGCTCCAGTCGCCTGGTTTGGTGGGGGTATGGACCTGACCCCCTATTACGGTTTTGAAGAAGATGCTGTGCATTTTCATGAAAACTGTCGACAATCACTTGCACCATTTGGCGTTGATTTATATCCTAAATTTAAAAAATGGTGCGATGAGTATTTTTATCTTAAGCATAGAGCTGAGCCTAGAGGAGTAGGCGGTATTTTCTTTGATGACTTTAATGAACTCGGTGCGGACAAGAGTTTTGAGATGATGCAAAGTGTGGGGGACCATTTTCTTGGCGCGTATATGCCTATTGTTGAGAGACGAAAGGAATTGCCCTACGGTGAACAACAGCGCGCTCACCAACTCTATCGTCGGGGTCGATACGTTGAATTTAATTTAGTTTGGGATCGGGGCACCCACTTTGGACTTCAGTCTGGTGGTCGAACAGAGTCAATCTTGCTCTCAATGCCCCCCTTGGTCAGTTGGTCCTATCAGCTTAAACCTTCTCCCGGCTCAGAGGAGGAGCGACTTTATAAAGATTTTTTAATTCATAAAGAATGGATTGCGTGAAAATGAGGGCATCTATTAAGTGAATCCAAAGCAAGCTCCTGAGGCGATCCCCAAAACCACCCTCAGACCCTACCCTCAATTACGTCCTCGTATTGGTGTCTTTGGGGGGGCCTTTGATCCGCCCCACTTGGGTCACTTTAAGTTGGCTCAATCGGCCATTATTGATTTGCAATTAGATTCACTCATTATTGTGCCAACGGGGCAGGGACTTCATAAATCTCGTTGCATGAGCCCAGAGCATCACAGGCTCAAGATGACGCAATTGGCTTTCCAAGATTTGCCCAACGCACGTGTTGATCCATGCGAACTTGACAGGGGCGGGGTAAGTTACACCATTGATACCGTGCTTAGTTTGAGCACCCAACTCCCAGGATCTGATTTTTATTTGATCATCGGAGCCGACCAAGCAGAAGCCTTTGATACCTGGCACAGGTGGACTGATATTTTGCAAATTGTCACTCTGGCGGTTGCTGCCCGGTCTAGTCAGATTCAGCCAGATACCACACTAGAGCATCCAAAGGTTGAGTTAGAGAGCTATAAATGGCACAATCAAGCCTTAGCGCAGGGCATTCAAAAAATAAAAGGGCACACGGACCCCCGTATTGCAGTCTCACTGCATATGCCTTGTATGCCCGTGAGTGCTACTCAAATTCGCAGCACTATCCAACAAGGCGGGGAGGTTTCGCAGTGGCTCAATCCCCTTGTTCTGGCTTACATCCGTTCTCATTTTCTATACACCCCATAAATAAGCAAAATTAATGACCGACATTAACTCAAAGAAAAGCGTGGCACAGCTTCAAAAATTAGTGATTGATGGCCTTGAGGACGTAAAGGCTCAAGATATAAAGGTTTTCAATACCGAGAATCTATCCCCCTTATTTGAACGAGTGATCATCGCTTCAGGTACCTCAAACCGCCAAACTAAGGCGCTCGCCTCTAGTGTGAGGGATGTTGTGAGGGAGGCTGGTTTTAACAAACCCCGCGTTGAGGGTGAGGAGAACGGGGAGTGGATTATTGTGGATTGTGGTGCCGTAGTCGCTCACATCATGCAACCGGCTATTCGACAATATTATCACCTTGAGGAGATTTGGGGTGAGAAGCCTGTGCGTATTAAGCACGGTGAGGATAAGATGTCTGAGTTGGTAAAGGAAAAGGTAGCTAAGCCGGGTAAAACAAGTACCGATGCAAAGAATACTAAATCAGCCAAATCAGCCAAATCAGCGAAACCTACAAGAACTAAAGCAGTTGCAAAGCGGTCCAACGAAACGTCTCAGCTCGTTGAGTCTGCCCCAAAAACCCTTAAGAAAACAAGTGCAAATGAGGCGAAGACCGCTCATAAGAATTTGCCAAAAGTGCATAGTGCGCCAAGTAAGTCTTCGAGCAAATCCTCATCTAAGTCTGCTTTAGGTAATTCCGCTACAAAGGCCAATACAAAAGCAGTTACCAAAGCGCCTACCCATGTAGCTTCTAAGGTAACTTCTAAAGCTACTTCTAAACCAACAACAGTGGCTAAAAAGACTCCTAAGTCATCCAAAGCAGTCAAATCTAGTAAAAGCTAACTCCGCGCATGAGAATAACGGTGATAGCTGTCGGACAGCGAATACCTAACTGGGCGCAAAGTGGTTGGGACGAGTTTTATAAACGATTTCCAGATGATTTTAGTATTGAGCTTAAGACCATCAAGGCTGAGCCCAGAGGGTCTAAAACAACCTCTCAATTAATGAGCGCTGAGGCCGCTCGCATATTGGAAGCAATACCAAAGGGTGCCTTTGTGATTGCTTTGGATGAGTGGGGTAAGAACCTACGGACCGAGCAACTTAGCACGACACTTCAAGGGCTTCAAGTAGATTACAGGGATGTCGTTTTTTTGATTGGTGGCCCAGATGGGCTAAGTCCCTCTTTAAAAGACCTAGCTAACTTAAAGCTCAGGTTATCCGACCTGACACTGCCTCATGCAATGGTTCGCGTAGTCTTGATTGAACAGCTTTACCGTGCTTGGTCAATTTTGGTTCATCACCCGTATCACAGAGAGTAAATTTTTATGATGAACTCGGTTCAGTCTATTCAGGAAACAAACTCAAAGCCACTTTCCTTTATTTACCTTGCCTCACAAAGCCCCAGGCGGGCTCAGTTACTTGAGCAAATCGGTATTGAGCACAAGCTTTTGTTACCCCAAAGCGATCTGGAGTTGCAGGGTTTAGAGATTCTAGAGGAGATCTCCTCTGGTGAGAGCCCAAAAGATTACGTAACCCGCGTTACGCAATTGAAGCTAGATGCAGCTCTAATTCGGTTACAAAAATTTCAAAACTCCCAATTACTTGAATCTAATGGTTCGGCGCAAACGCTCTACCAATGGGCTCCCGTTTTGTGTGCAGATACAACCGTTGCTTTGGACGGGCGAATCCTTGGTAAACCTCAGTCTCAATTACAAGCGAAAGAGATGCTTACTCTCCTAAGCGGACGTGTCCATCAAGTCTTGACTGCGGTTGCAATTGGTCTGCCAGCGCAGACCCTTCAAGCACCCTCTAGCACTGTGGCTGCTTTGAGTGTTTCATTGGTTGAGTTTGCTGCCTTATCGCCAAATCAAATTGAGAGTTATGTACTCAGTGGGGAGTCAAAGGGGAAGGCTGGCGCCTACGCAGTCCAGGGGAGAGCAGCAGGATTTATTAAGAAAATAGAGGGCAGTTATTCAGGGATAATGGGTTTACCTTTGTTTGAGGTAACTCAACTTCTCACCCAGTTGGGCTGTCTGAATGTTTGATGATTTAAATGCAAAAAGAAATCTTAATTAATTGGTCTCCGCAAGAAACCAGAGTCGCTGTTTTGGAGCAAGGGATTATCCAAGAGCTTCATCTTGAGCGAACGCTGGAGCGAGGTTTGGTTGGGAATATCTATATGGGCAAGGTCGCTCGTGTATTGCCTGGCATGCAGTCGGCCTTTATTGATATTGGGCTTGAGCGTGCAGCCTTCCTTCATGTTGCAGACCTTCAAAGTTTAATTGCTGCTAGACACATGGAAACGGACGCGCCAGAGGCGGTGCAGTTACCGATTGAGAAACAAATCTTTGAAGGTCAAACTTTGATGGTACAGGTCATCAAAGATCCGATTGGGACCAAAGGCGCAAGGCTCACAACACAGATTAGTATTGCAGGTCGGCTACTGGTGTTTTTACCCCAAGATGAGCATATTGGCATTTCTCAGAAAATACCCGTTGAGCAGCGAACACATTTAAAAGAGCGTTTACAAAATCTTGTTAAAACAGAGTTCTCTGTGCTGGATCAAGACGCGACACAGGGCTTAGGCGGTTTTATTTTAAGAACCAACGGCGAGGACGCCACAGATGATGAGCTCTCAGAGGATATACGCTATCTTCGTAAGGCATGGTTAAGGATAAAAGATTCATCACTGCGAATGCCCCCTAAATCAATTATTCATCAAGACTTAAGCTTGTTGAAAAGAGTATTGAGAGATTTGGCAGATGAAAATACCAGTGTTATCAAAATAGACTCTAAGGAGCAATTTGACATACTGAGTGATTTCTCAAAAGACTTTATGCCAGCTGCGGCCTCTAAATTGGTACGTTATAGCGGCGAACGACCTATCTTCGATTTGTACAACATTGATGAAGAAATTAACAAAGCACTTGGGCGTCGTGTAGACCTGAAGTCTGGGGGGTACTTGGTGATCGATCAAACCGAGGCTTTAACAACCATTGACGTCAACACGGGTGGATATGTAGGGGCTAGAAATTTTGATGACACTATTTTTAAGACAAATTTGGAGGCTGCGGGGAGTATTGCTCGTCAACTAAGGCTCAGAAATCTAGGTGGAGTAGTGGTGGTTGACTTTATTGATATGGGGCGCGAAGATCATAAGTCATCAGTTCTGTCAGAGTTTCAAAAACAATTAAAGAGAGACCGCGTTAAAACTGTGGTGAGTCAATTCTCAACACTGGGTTTGGTAGAGTTAACTCGCAAACGTACCAGAGAATCGTTAGCACATTTACTTTGTAAGCCTTGCGAGACATGTTCAGGTAAAGGCATTGTGAAGACTGCTCGTAGTGTTGTGTATGAGATATTGAGAGAGATACTGCGTGAATCACGTCAATTTAATCCCAAAGAAATTAGAGTCATGGCGGCTCCCGAAGTAATTGATCTGATGATGGATGAGGAAAGTCAGCATTTGGCGGGCCTAAGTGATTTTGTTGGCAAACCGATTTCTTTAAAAGCTGACAGTAGTCTTGGTCCAGAGACTTATGATATTGTGCTCATCTAACCCATTACAAACGACCTTTACTGCTCACCTATTGAACTATAAACATGCCTAGTCTTTTGCCAATTCCAATTCTGACTTATCACCAAATTGATGAAGCGCCTCAAAAGGGAACGCCCATGCGCAGTTTGTATGTTTCTGCAAACTCCTTTAAGCGTCAAATGGCAATCCTTAAACGACTGGGATATTTGGGGTTGAGTATGAGCCAATTGATGCCCTATATTCGGGGAGAAAAAACAGGACGTGTTGTGGGAATCACGTTTGATGATGGCTTCTTAAACAATCTTCAAACTGCAGCCCCAATACTTAATTCAGTTGGGTTTACTTCAACCTGTTACGCTGTAAGCGCTTTGGCTGGAACTACGAATACTTGGGATAAGGAGTTAGGTGTGCCCAGCGCTGAGTTAATGAGCGTGCAGCACTTGCGGGAGTGGATAGCTGCCGGCCAAGAGATCGGCTCCCATACGCTCACGCATAGGGATTTGACCCAGCTCGACAGTGCTGCGGCATTAGTTGAAATCGCTAAAAGTAAGACTGATTTAGAGCAAAGTTTAGGTGTTCCAATAAGTCAGTTCTGTTACCCCTATGGAAGTTATGATTCTGTACATATCCAAATGGTTAGGGAGGCTGGATACGCGGGGGCGACTACGACCGTAAGAGGGCGCGTTCAGCCAAATCAACTTACCCAGGCGGGCGATGCGGCGCACACAGGTAATGAGTCAAGTTTGTTGAGCCTCTTTGAGTTACCCAGAGTTCCCGTTGTTAGATCCACAAGTTGGTTGCAGTTTCTATTAAAGATAGGCACCGCGTATGAAGATAATCGAAGTAAGTAAGGTAGCCAAGTTTTGAACTCAGCATTTATCAAAGCAATCCAAGAGCTGCTAGGGAAATCAAGTAGCAGTGACCGATCAAAAACGCAGGGCAAATTCTCATCTGAAGTTGACGGCGGTTTAAGGCCTTTATCACCTTATGATTTATTGGGTAGCGGTTTCTCCAAAAATGATGATCTCGCTAAAGATGTAAAACAAGGGGCTGAGACGCCTGGATTTAAACGTTTTTTAAATCATGAGCTCAAAGCTACGCTCGGGGATCCTTCGGGTAAAAGGCTAAAGATTGCAGTCTTTCATAGAAACTTTGATCCCTCTGCTGGAGGGGCTGAAAATTATGCAGTCTCTTTGGTCGAACAGCTCTGCGCACTGCACGAGATTCATGTTTATGCCCAGCGCATCAAGCACGATTGCCAGGGTGTAACCTATCACCGAGTACCTCAACTTTTTGCGCGTCCAAGGTGGTTAAACCAACTGATTTATGCGACTTACTGCGCCTGGATGACGAGGGCTAAGTTGGGTTTTGATATTATTCATTCTCATGAAAATACCTGGTCCGGTAACGTTCAAACGGTTCATGTTGTACCACTTACACACAACCTTTTTGCGGGTAAAACTTTATCGCAAAATATTTTGCAATGGGTCAAAGTGATACTTAGCCCGAGATTATTAAGTTATGTGATTCTTGAAAAACTGCGATTGGCTAACAAAAAAGGTCGATGGTTTATAGCTGTTTCAAAGCCACTGAATAAATTGCTCGAATACTCCATGGCTTGTGACCCGAACGCGATTATGACTATTCCGCCCGGCATACACATTCAAAAGTGGGAGGGTCAAAGTGCTCGGGCTTTAAAACGCATGAATGCAAGGGAGCTTTTGGCATTGCCGGAGAATGCAAAGTGCCTTTTGTGGATTGGTCACGATGCGCAAAAAAAAGGACTCGATGTGGCTTTGAGAGCGCTCGCACTCCTACCCAGTGATTACGTATTGATCGTTGTAGGCGCTGCTAGGCCTAAAGTATTTTGGGAGTCTTTAGTAAAGAATACAATTTCTGGTCGTGTATTGGAAAAAGGCGCGGTCGATTCAAAAGCATTACAAGCCCTTTATGAGGCCTGTGATATTTTGATTCATCCCACTAAGGAAGATACCTTTGGAATGGTCGTCCTGGAGGCCATGGCACACGGACTTCCAGTTATCGTATCCAACGCCCAGCACTGCGGCATAAGCTCAGAACTCGTTGACAATGAGACAGCTTTAATACTGAGTAATCCCGACGATCCCGTTGAGTTGGCAGGCAAAGTCGTGCTTGGATTACAAGGTCAATTAAAGGACGTACTCAGCACCAAGGGTCAAAATTGGGCAAATATGCATGACTGGGCACGTATTGCTGAGTTGCAAAATACCGTATATTCATACATCGTATCCACAGGTGTGAAAAAATTGTGAACTGAAGTTAGATATCAAAGCCAATGGAATTCGCTATTTTTACGCAAACCGTGTAAGGACATTCCGTATTGCTTTATCTCACTATTGCGCCAATTCTGCTCTGCTTTACGCAGGCTATGGCGAAGTAATTTTCTCTCAAGCCAGGACTGTCCTAAGAGTTTTCTATCATTGACCTTAAGCAAAACTTTACCCTTGGGTATCCCACGTTGTAGCTTCATGTATTCCTGGGTCACACTTCCAAAGTGGTGTAGCCATACGCTGCCCGTTGTGGCGTGCTTGATACCGTATTTGCGGATATCAGAGAAGAAAATAGTGTCCTCGAAACCAAGCAGAGTTGGTGTGGCTCTGAAAAATCCTATTTCCTGGAAAACTGACCAATGAATGCACATACACACCGCATGTGTTGAGTAGATGCGCATCACGTCATGCATTTTCAAAGAGGCAGAGGATGCAAATTCGTTGAAGTCATAATCAAGGGTTCCATCCACTAATGCTGGGGATACCATTTTGAGATCATTTTTAATTGCAAATTCGATCATCCGCTCAGCAAATTGATGCGACACAATCAAGTCGTTATTCATCACAATAGTCCACTCGGATTGGCGCGCTAATATCCCTTGATTCCAAGCCACACCACAGGAAAGGTTTTCTTTGTTGCAAATAGCACTTGCAATTCCTGCTTCGTTCAGATAATTTTGGGTGCCGTCTGTTGAGCCATTATCGACTGCAACAATTTGATTAGATTTAGTGCCTGCTTGAATGAGACTCTCAAGGCACTGTTTTGTGTAGTCTAGGCAGTTTAGAGTCGCGAAGGTAACTGTGTAGTCAAGCATTAATTTTATAAAAATGTTCTTTGATTAAATCAGTGAGGTGATCAGCTTTGATGAGCGATACGTCTCCAGAAGATTGTACTCCAGTCGAATGGCAGGCGGGGGTTAGTCGCAGGTAGGGCCGCTCTTGAGCAGAGAAAAGAGAAATAGTTGGGGTCTGAGTTGTATGAGCAACGTGCATTAATCCGCCGTCTGCGCCAATGTAGAGTTCAGACCCAGCAATTACAGCTCTATTATTTAATATGCTTAATTGATTGACAAGTGAAGTAATTTTTAATTGCTTAAATTCAGTTGTTTGAATTTTTTGGGCAGTAATTAATCCGTTATCTGATCCTAAGAGAACTACGTGATTGATTAAATTGAGCTCCCTGCTCGTGTCTATTATTTGCAAAACTTTAAGCCAATGGTTGTAGGTCCTGTTCGCGTCAATTCCTCCGGTACAAATGGTTATGTAGGGCCTATCAAGGACTTGATCATTCTTAATGAATTCTGAGTTGGAGTGGTTGTGCAGGTAAGGTTTGGCAACGGTCGTGAGTAAATTTGGACTCAAGTTTAGTTTGAATATGTCATTGATAGCTGCAAAACTAAATTCAATTTGATTGCGATCAGGTCCAATAAAATATCCGTATAGGCATGCAAAAGGCAATTTCTTGAAATACTTAATTTTTGTTTTTATGGATTTGTAATTGAACTCACTTAATAATATGAAATCGTATTCAATTGACTTGCATACGGTTGGATCTGTGAAAACGTTTTGGAATATATTGTCCTCCCCAAATAAAGCTGCAAGTTTGGGGTGGGTTAACAAATCAACTTGGACGTTAGAATTTTTAAGCAAAGCTCGACCTGATAAGTCCATGATTGCATCGCCAAAATTTAATTTTTCGTTATAGATCCAAAGTATCCTTGCGTTATCTGGGAGCTTAGATGTGCGAAGGGAATGTTGTCCTCCAAGGTAGAGGCGCAGCCAGCGGTGTACGAAGCGTTTTAATATTTTGAAATAAGGTTCTGCGTCTAAGAATCTTTGAGCCTCAAAATGTACCCCTTCATAAGGGATTTGCGTGGTTTGTTCAATTGGGATCTTAAGCAACTTACGTAAACTTAATAAAGTTAACTTATTCAATTAATTTCCAATGTAGTCTAAGCCGCTCTGAAATCGCCCAGCTTGAATAAATTTGCGTAATAGCCCGAATAGTCAAGCAGTTCTTTGTGAGTTCCTGACTCTACGATTTGTCCCTTATCCATTACCAAAATTCGTTGTGCATGCTCAATCGTTGAAAGCCTGTGAGCGATGACAATTGTGGTTCTGTTGATTTGAAGTTTTGAGATGGCACTTTGAACTTGACTCTCAGATTCGTTATCGAGTGCAGAGGTCGCTTCATCTAAAATTAAAATGGGTGCATCTTTGTACAAAGCCCTAGCGATGGCTAAGCGCTGCCTTTGTCCACCTGAGAGTTGTGAAGCATTATGTCCAACTAACGTGTTTTCTCTGTCTGGCAAGGACTCCAAATAATCACCTAAATTAGCTGTGATTAGGCAATCTAAAACTTTTTTAATATCAAACTCTTGGCCTAAGGCAACATTCCTGGCTAGGGTATCGTTTAAAACAATAACGTTTTGACTGACCATTGCAAATTGCTCGCGCAGATTATTTAAATCCCAGTCTTTGACGTTAACGCCGTCTAAAAATATTTCGCCCGAGTTTGAGTCAATAATACGCGGAAGCAAGCTAGCAAGGGTGGTTTTTCCTGACCCAGATGCGCCCACTAGTGCAACTGTTTCACCTGGGTTGATTGTTAAAGATATATCGTTGAGTGCGGGTGCTAAATCGGGTTGATACTGCACGGTTACGTTTGATAGCACTATCTGTCCGTTCGCTCTTGTGCTCTTGTGCTCTCCGCCAGTTTCAATAGGCGTGTTCTCTATCAGGTCTATGCCCCGTTCTAAAGCTGCAAGTCCCCTTGTAATAGGTCCTGCAACCTCAGAGAGATGTTTAATTGGAGCTACTAACATTAGCATCGCCGTAACAAAGGCTGCAAACCCGCCAACTGTTGTACCCGTTTGGCTACTTTGTACAAGGGCAATAGTTATAACTGCTGAGAGAGCTATAGCCGACATGAGTTGGGTCAATGGGGTAAGAGAGGACGAGGCAATCGTAGATTTCATCGCTAATCGTTCCAGTGTTTCCCCAAGTTGAACAAAACGATTGATTTGTGATTGTTGTGCGCCGTAGAGTCTTATTTCCTTGAATGCAAGGGCGTTTTCCTCAACCACATATGCCAATTCGTCCGTGGCCTTTTGATTGCTAGTTGTAAGTTTAAAAAGCCTCTTGGTGGTTATCTTCATCAACAAAGCCACGCTTGGAAATAGGAAGGCAACAACGATACTTAGCTTCCAGTTCAGATAAAGTAAATAGCCAATTAGTGAAACTAGGGTGAGGCTATCGCGAGTGACGGTCAAGATGGAGTTGACCATCATGTATGCTCCGTTTTGAACCTCATAAACAAGCGTATTGCCCAAAGCACTCGAGGTCTGCAGTCTGAAGAGTGAAGGGTGAGCGTTTTGTAGACGGGTAAACATCGCCTTGCGTAAACTATAGAGTCCTTTGTTCGCTACTTTAGCTAAAGTTACCTGTCCAGTAAAAGCGCAAAACCCCCGTACCCCGAATAATCCCAAAATGCAAATTGGGACCAACCAAATGGGAATAGTGCCTCCCTGAAATCCATCATCAAGCAGCGGTTTTAGGAGGGCTGGCGCTAAGGGTTCTGTGACTGACATAACAATCACGGAAGTAACAGTTGCTATCCAAGCACTTTTGGGTTTGTTAAAGTATCTATAGGCTCTTTTCAGTCTGGTAAAAATTTCTTGGTAATCAGTCATTTGTGTATTTTAATTTGGTGAAGGGGCTAGATGTTGATGATTGATTAAATAAGGAATTCAGTAGCTGAGGTAAAGCTTGAATTAGCTTTAATTGTTGTTGAGAGGATTAAAAGATTGATTTCAGCTCAATGATGATTTTAAGCCTAACGCGGTATTTCTTGAATCAATTACTGAATGAGGTAATGGAAGAATTTTGGGATTATTTGCGGGATAGGGTTTTGTTGAGCAGCCAAAGTTTTAAATATTTGTAATACGCCGCCTCAGCGTTCGAAAAGGCTAAAGCAAATCCGAGAGCTCCATCTAAAAAACCCAATTTGATGAGGTAAGTTTTTACAAAGGCAATTACCCCATGAAAAACCGCGTTGATGGGCGTCGAATTTCGACCTTCCTCGTATTTTTGCTCCGCCCAAAGTGTGGAGTACAAATTGACTTTATGGATGACTTGCTTGAAGTCACTGTAGCTATAGTGTGTTAGTGAGTTGCGCAGTGTGAAAACCTTGGATCGAGGGCTTGCAGGGGGGTAAATCGGCTCTACTCTTTCGTGGACCTTTGAATTGGTGAATTTAGCGCAGCCCCGCTTGAATAGTCTAAGTACCCGATCGTTTTGCCAGCCTGAATATTTGATAATTTTTCCGCAATACCAACTCTTCCTAATTATTTCGTACCAGCTGTGAGAGTCAGCATGTTTCAAGATTTCCTTAATTTCTTCAGAAAGTTCAGGCGTGACTCTTTCATCCGCATCTATTGAGAGGATCCAATCACACTTAGCTTGTTCCAAAGCCAAATTCTTTTGATGTCCAAACCCCTCCCAGTTTGTATTTGTGCTGACCTTTGCTCCAAGGGCCTTTGCGATGCTTACCGTGTCATCTGAACTACCGGAATCCAGGACTATGATCTCGGTTGCAATGTCTAAAATGCTTTTTATACATTCGGATATGTGATGCTGCTCATTTTTTGTAATTATAATAACTGACAAAGAATTCATAATTGAAATAAAATGTATTATTTGGTTGAGTTCGATATTTAAACTCTGTTACAGAAAATGTTTAGAGGCGAAGTTAACTTACTTATTTTGCAGGAGTTAGGACAGGGCTTAGTGCGGGCAGTTCAACTAAAATGACATGTCGGTAACGATTCGAATATAGCCAAGTAACCCAGCCTTGATATCAAACCATTAGTTATGTAGTGTACTAACTTAACCGTGCTCTGACGCACTAAGTGGCAATGAGTACTAACAAAGATTCAATGCCTTTACTTTTCGCCCTAATTATTTATACAAATAACATCAATTCAGGTGATAATTCCAACTGATCCATTTGTAAGACGGTGAAACAGGTGAACATGACAAACCAAAGACATTTATTCAACAGCGACAGGCAAGAAAATTCATTTTCATTTTTTATGAATCGATTTTTATTCCGGCAAGTTTGGCTAGTTATTTCACTATTTATTTTGTCATTATCAAGCTTGAATGCTTATGCTCAATTTAGGGTAGATGTGTCAGGCATCGGTTTGTCTCAAATTCCCTTTTCAATGGCCACTTTTAAGGGGGAAGATTCTTCGCCGCAAAAGGTTTCAACCATCATTTTTGCTGACCTAGAGCGAAGTGGTCAATTCAAGGGGTTTACGACCACGCAGCAGATGGACGAATCAAGCCGTCCAGATATCAGCTCCTTTAGGCAGAAAAACGTAGATGCTTTGGTTGCAGGTAGCGTAACCAAATTAGCCGATGGACGTTTTGATGTTCGATTCAGGTTGTGGGACATTGTCAAGGGACAGGACTTAGGGGGGCAAAGTTATGCTGTTTTGCCTGCGGATTTAAGGCTCGTATCTCACCGGATATCAGACTATGTATACGAGAAGTTGATTGGCGATAAAGGTATATTTTCAACTCGTATTGCTTATGTGACAAAAAATGCTGGTAAATTTCACCTCTGGATAGCTGACGCGGATGGAGAAAATGCGCAAGCAGCCCTCTCCAGTCCTGAGCCAATCATCTCCCCAAGTTGGTCACCAAGTGGGCAGCAATTAGCCTATGTTTCGTTTGAGTCAAGAAAGCCTGTTGTTTATATCCATGAGGTAGCAACTGGTAGGCGCAGAGTCCTTGCCAACTTTAAAGGATCAAACAGTGCCCCTAGTTGGGCACCTGATGGAAAGACCTTAGCGGTCACGTTAAGTCGCGACGGCGGCTCGCAACTCTTTTTAATAGACGCTCAAGGCGGAGAGCCAAGGAGGCTCACCTCATCTTCGAGCATAGATACTGAGCCTGTTTTTTCACCGGACGGATCTACAATTTATTTTGTTAGTGATCGCGGCGGATTGCCCCAAATTTACCGGATTCCAACATCAGGCGGTCCCGTTCAAAGGGTAACTTTCGCGGGTAACTACAATATCTCACCTGCAATTAGCGCTGATGGGCGTTGGCTTGCCTACATTTCCCGCATCTCAGGTCAATTCAAGTTGAGTGTCCAAGAGCTCAGTAGTGATAAAGTTACTCAGATCACTCCAACGATTGCGGACGAGAGGCCAAGTTTCGCTCCCAACGGTAAGTTAATTGTTTACGCAACACAGATCCAAGGTCGAGAGGCTTTAATGACTACATCAATGGACGGACGAATAACTGCTCGCTTGGCGGGTCAAAACGGCGACATACGTGAGCCCAATTGGGGTCCCTTTAACAAGCTTCAATGATAAGGTTTGTATTTTTTAAAGACCTGATTGTGCGTTTTTTATAAAATCTCCTTCTCAGTTTCAAGTTGAGCAATCTTTGACCTAGCATTCATCAACCCCCCTTATAAACCCTTGCTGTGTAAAGTCATAGCAGATTAAAGATCAGAACCATTTACAAATACTATTCTCGGAGTCCACCATGTATAAAAATTTTCTCTCACTAATATTGGCAGTGACCTTAGCTGCTTGTTCCTCAAGTGTGCCGATCCGTAATGTTCCTGTTTATGACAAGACCGGCAGTGCAGTAGGTGATGGATCCTCAAACTCTAATGTCTCCTCTGTTGATGCAATGGATTCTAAGTCATTGCCAGGCATGGATTTAGGTCCTACAGGAGTGGCGCGCATTGTGTATTTTGATTTAGATAGTTTTGTTGTGAAACCTGAGTATCAGAGTCTGCTTAATGCAAATGCAAAATTTTTGCTTGCAAATCCAGCGCGTAAAGTCTCTATTGAAGGTCATACAGATGAGCGCGGTGGACGTGAATACAACTTGGCTTTGGGGCAAAAGCGTGCAGATGCAGTCAAAAAAGCATTGTCAGTATCGGGTGTGCCGGAGTCTCAACTTGAGTCGGTGAGTTACGGTAAGGAAAAGCCAGCAGTGCAAGGTAGTGATGAGAATGCTTATGCACAAAATAGACGTGCCGAGATAACCTACCGTTAAGGTGTTGTAAATGAAAAAATTCTTATCAAGTATTGCCATCTGCTTAACTTGCTTAGTATCGTTGGGCGCAACTAGCGCTTCAGCTGCAATTTTTGAAGATGAAGATGCGAGGAGAGCTATATTAGAGATACGTCAGCGCCTTGATGATCTAAAGGCTTTTCAACAGAGAGCTGAAACTGATGTTGAAAAAATAAAGCACAGTATGTTGGATGAGGCAAACTCACTTGAGGGGCTTCGGGCAGAGATTGCAACCCTTCGCGGTGAGAAGGACGCTCTTACAAAGGATTTATCCGATACCCAGAGAAAGTTAAAAGACTTAACCCAATCGTTAGATGCTCGTCTGGCTACTTTGGAACCTGTTAAGGTAAGCGTTGACGGTACCGAATTTATGGCAACTCAATTGGAGAAGAAAGAATTTGACGCTGCCTTAGATCAATTTAAGAAAGGGGACTTTGCTGCAAGTACGGTTGCATTTAATGATTTTCTAAAGCACTTTCCCCAGACCTCCTACAAACCTACGAGCCTTTTTTGGTTAGGTAATTCGCAGTATGCAACGCGCGAATACAAGGATGCTATTTCAAATTTTAAATTGTTACTATCCTTAGATCCAAAACACGCAAGAGCACCCGAAGCAATGCTATCGATATCTAACTGTCAGTTGGATATGAAGGATACAAAAGCTGCGAAAAAAACTTGGGATGATATTATCAAGATCTATCCTGACTCCGAAGCTGCTTCAGCTGCTAAAGAGCGAATTGCGCGATTAAAGTAGGCAAGCTCTATCGCTATTTAAGAGCAATATACAGTTTGTAATGCCCAAGCGTACCGACCTGTAATTTGCAAATTTGTTTGCAAGTACTAAGTTCTCTCATGTAGTCAACAAATCTTAGGTTTCTAGAATTTGATTTACTTTTATTGTTTTACTTTATTTTAATTTTGAAGTTGATCAAATGTCGATCCTTGACTTACAGCACTTAACGAATTTAATTTTAGGTTGTTCATTTTTGATTGCCTATACATTAGGCTTTATTCTGCAACGTACCCATTTTTGCACGATGGGGGCTATTGCTGATGTGTTTTTGATGGAAAATTGGAGCCGAGCTTGGCAATGGACCATCGCAACAGGTACCACTATGTTGGGTTTTGGTATTCTGAGTATGATGGGACAAATTGATCCCACCCAAAACCTTTACTTTGCAACCAAATGGTACTGGGCTTCCACTCTAGTTGGAGGACTTTTATTTGGCGTTGGAATGGTTTTGTCATCCGGATGTGGCCTAAAGTCTATTGTGCGGGCAGGTGCTGGCAATCTTAAGTCTCTCGTAGTGTTGATAGTTATGGGTACGTTCGCATTCATGACTATTAAGGGTTTCTTTGCAGTCTTAAGGGTAGCCACACTTGATCGTTTGTTTATTAACGTTTCAGGTGGCGCCATATGGCCCAACCTGTTGGGTTTTTCTACGGCCGATCAGTGGGGCTTGTGCGCCGTTGTTGTCGCCACCTTAGTTTTGTTTTTTCTGCTCTTCCTTAAGGATGCAAGACAAGCCTCCACTTGGCTAACAGGAATTAGTGTTGGATTACTCTTTGTCGCTGTGTGGTGGGTGTCAGGCCATCTGGGTTTTGTGCCAGAACATCCGCAAACCTTAGAGGCCGTTTATGTCGGGAGTAAGTCCGGGCGCATGGAGGCGTTAAGCTTTGTAGGACCAGTTGCTTATTTTTGGAATTGGTTAGAGTTTTATAGCGATCAATCTAATGTACTCAGTACAGGAGTTGTTGCTGTAATTGGAGTATTTTTCGGTTCTTTGTCTAGTGCAGTAACTAGCTCAACCTTTAAATGGGAAGGATTTACTCAGAGCGAAGACTTGGGCTTTCACTTGATTGGAGCTGCAATCATGGGTGTTGGTGGAGTTTTAGCACTTGGATGCTCAGTTGGGCAGGGGATTAGTGGAATTTCTACCTTAAGTATTAATGCAACTTCCGCCTTAATTGGTATTATTTTGGGCGCTTGGATTTGCCTCTCCTACAGGGCAAACCTAGTTGATTGCTCTACACCCTAAAAGGCCAAAATTGGACAACGTATTATCCGGAGTACAAACAGCTTACCAGAGAAGATTTTCGGGGCTTTCTAGGTTGTACGGAGTGTCGGGGGCAACTGCCATAGCAATGTCACATATTGTGGTTGTGGGCATTGGTGGGGTGGGTTCCTGGACTGTAGAGAGCTTGGCGAGGTGCGGTGTAGGCACACTAACTTTAATCGATTTGGACCATATTTCTGAGTCAAATGTAAACCGTCAAATTCACGCTCTTACAGATACGCTTGGCAAAGCAAAAGTATTAGCAATGAAGGAGCGGATATCTCAAATCAACCCAGAATGTATCGTTAATTGTGTAGATGATTTTGTGACGCCAGATAATTGGATTCAAATTTTCACGCAAATCAACAGTTCACCTATTTCAGCGGTGGTAGATGCCTGCGATCAGGTGAGCGCTAAAGTCGCAATCGCATCTTGGTCTATCAATAACAACCCAAGCGCTATTCCTTTTATTACAGTTGGTGCAGCTGGTGGAAAGCGTTGGGCACATAAGGTGGATATACAAGACCTATCGAAGGTTACACATGATCCTTTGCTTTCACAACTTCGAAATAGGTTGAGAAAGGAGCATAACGCCCCTCGGGAGGGAAAGCCTATAGGGGTTCATTGTGTTTTTAGCACAGAGTCCGTTAAAAATGTGGATCCCAGCTGTGAGACGGCAACCGATGGTTCACTAAATTGTCATGGATATGGATCCACTGTCAGCGTGACTGCAACATTTGGCCAATGTGCGGCAGGCTGGATTTGCGATTTACTAGCTATGAGAGCTGCGTAGTTTTGTCAAATCCACTACCTTCTATACAAGCCATCTAAACCTTTCACTGTAAATGGCTAGTCTGTAAGCGGTTGTAAACGCAACTCATGAATTTAATTTCCCCCGCTTATCTGTAGTTTTACGGGATAGGGAATTGAAAATCGAAATAAAACGAGCTATAATATTTGTTTTGCTGATCATGCATTGTCTTGGTTAGCTAGGGGGACGTTAGCTCAGTTGGTAGAGCAGCGGACTTTTAATCCGTTTGTCGTGGGTTCGACCCCCGCACGTCCCACCAAAAAAATTGAGTGAAATCAATGACTTAGAGCCCTCCAGAGAAATCTCGAGGGTTTTATTTTTGGTGTAAAGTAAAAGCGTTATGCTGTTTTTATGCTGTTTGTTAAATTCGTTATGCTGTTCATTAAAACGGCGGGTTAACTGGGTTGTAAATAGGGGTGTAAACATACTATCTGAGCTCCGCAATTTTCTTAGCCATCCAAATATCAATCTCAGTTGAAACCCATACTGAGTCAATATTGATTTATCCGCAACTAGCCAAGACAAGCGGATTGAATGTGAGCAGTAATTTAAAAATCAAGTTATTTGTCCCATCGCATGAACACTCAAGCCCATCATAACTGCGTCATTAGCTGGCGTTGGTATTCCAAGTTCTAATCCGAATTTGCTGACCATACCGTTGAGCCATTCCAACTCAAGTCGGGCTCCCTTGTGTAAATCTGTTGCCATTGATCCTTGTGTATCTGGAGGGAAGTTCATCATTTGCTCAAAGACTATGTTTGCGTACTCCGGATCAAGTTTTATTCCCTTTGCTTTTGCAACCTCAATTGTCTCATTGGCTAGACTCTTAATTAGATTTAAGCCCCAAGGATTTGACCTAATTGGACCAATAGTAGAGCGGCAAAGAGAGGTGGCTCCACTTAAAGTTGTAATGGTGACAAATTTACTCCATAAAGAGGCCACTATATCAGCAGGAATTTCAGCATCTATACCTGCATTTAAGCACGCTTTATAGAGAAATTCTATTCGTGATGTTCTTACGTTATTTAACTCACTAAATTCGAGTTTAGCTAATTTCCCGTATTGACGAACTAATCCAGGTTCAATGATAGTTGCAGGGGTATATGCACTGCCTCCAATAACGTACTCTGGGCCAAGTAACTCAACCAGTCGTCCTTCTGCATAAACGCCATTTTGGAGCGACAAGATTGCAGTATCTTTTTTAATAAGTGGCTTTATGGAATCGGCTGTTGCATCAATATCCCATAATTTCACACAAAACAGAATATAGTCTACGGGACCAACTGTTGCTGGATTATCTGTAAGTAGGGGATTAGTGAGATGTAGGTTTCCTCGGTCACTCTCTATTTTTAAGCCGTCCTTACGCATTGCAGCTAGATGAGCGCCTCGAGAAATAAAATGGACCTCTTCACCAGCGGCCGATAGTCGGGCTCCAAAATAACATCCTATCGCTCCCGCACCCATGATTGCAAATTTCATGATTCATCCAAAAAAATATACTAAATGAGAAGATTCTCTATAAGACCATTCTCTATAAGACCATCAATTATGGCTTATGCTTTTCTTATTTGAATTTAAATCAAAAGTTCTTGGGTCTTCGTGTATTGAGTTTATAAATTCGAAATAATACTTACCTTCTACTCAGTTAGTTGAAGTGCTCCAAGTAATTCCTATTTGGAGTTATGTATTTTGTTCATCGATTCTCACTGTGAAAAATCGTCTGTTGATAAAGTTTAACTAAAAATGCCAGGCTTAGTTAAGCAGTTGGTTCGCGCGGTGTGCAATTTTCTGTAGCTATCGATCAGGCGGTGGTGTCGATCTAAGCCTTCAAGTTTCATACTAGTTGGCTTCAACCCGTAAAAGCGCACACTGCCCAGAACTGAACCAATTGCAGCGTTCATTCGAGTACTGCCAAATATCCTGCGCAAGTTCGTTTCAAAGTCTTTAATTTCTAGGTCCTTATCAAGGTATACCTCCAGCACTACGTTCAAGGCTTGGTAAAACAATCTACGCTCTAACGTATTGTCGTTATATTGTAAAAAGGCACTGACAAAATCTTTAGCTGACTCAAATTGCTTTAGGGCTAGGTGAATTAGCAATTTAAGTTCAAGGACTGTCAACTGACCCCATTCTGTATTTTCGTCAAATTCGACACCGATCAAAGTGGCGATATCAGAGTACTCATCCAATTCATTATTTTCCATCCGTTCAAGAAGTGAAGCTAATGCTTGGTCTTCCAAAAGATGTAAGTTCAAAATATCTTCGCGAAATAAAAGTGCCTTGTTGGTGTTATCCCAGATCAAATCTTCTACAGGGTAAATTTCAGAATAACCAGGCACTAAAATTCTGCAGGCTACTGCGCCCAACTGGTCATAGATTGCTGTGTACACTTCCTTGCCCATGCCATTGAGGATGCCCAGTAATGTCGTGACTTCCTCTTCATTTGACTTTTTGCCATGACCTGAAAAGTCCCACTCCACAAATTCAAAATCTGGTTTAGCACTGAAAAACCGCCAAGACACTATCCCACTGGAATCAATGAAATGCTCTACAAAGTTATTAGGTTCCGTTACAGCGATGCTATCAAAGGTGGGTTGAGGTAAATCGTTTAAGCCTTCAAAACTTCGACCTTGAAGTAATTCGGTCAGACTTCGTTCGAGCGCCACTTCAAAGCTAGGATGCGCTCCAAACGAGGCAAAGACTCCACCAGTGCGGGGATTCATCAAGGTTACGCACATGATGGGGTAGGTTCCTCCCAATGACGCATCTTTCACCAGAACTGGAAAACCCTGTTCCTCCAGCCCTTCAATACCTTTCAAGATGTTTGGGTACCTTGCTAACACATGGAGTGGCACATCAGGCAAGCAAATTTCACCCTCCAGGATTTCACGCTTAACGGCGCGCTCAAAAATCTCAGAGAGACACTGAACTTGGGCCTCAGCAAGGGTATTGCCAGCGCTCATACCGTTGCTGACAAACAGGTTTTCGATCAGGTTAGACGGAAAATATACGGTCTCACCATCCGATTGTCGAGTGTAGGGTAGTGAACAAATACCTCGCGCTATATTCCCAGAATTGGTATCGATTAAGTGCGAGCCCCGTAACTCGCCGTCGGAATTGTATATTTGTAGGCAGTAGGGATCCAAAATTTCAGTTGGCAGAGCATCTTTTGGTCCAGGCTTGAACCAACGCTCGTTCGGGTAGTGAACAAAAGCTGAGTTAGCAATGTCCTCACCCCAATAAACCCCAGCATAGAAATGATTGTTATTTAGACGTTCAATGTATTCTCCTAAGGCAGATGCTAGGGCGCTTTCTTTGGTCGCCCCCTTGCCGTTTGTGAAACACATTGGTGAATGCGCATCGCGAATGTGCAATGACCAAACATTGGGAATAATGTTACGCCAAGAAGCAATTTCAATCTTGATGCCTAAGACTGCCAATACGCTCGTCATATTGGCAATTGTTTTCTCTAACGGGAGATCCTTCCCCGTAATATGTGTGTTGGAGTTTAAGGACGCCTTCATCGTTAGCAAAGACTGAGCATCCGAATCTAAACTCTCTACTTCTTCGATGATAAATTCAGGACCTTCTTGCACTACTTTTTTAACCGTACATCGCTCAATTGATTGCAAAATCCCACGCCGGTCTATCTCTTGTATGTCATTTGGCAATTCAACTTGAATCTTGAAAATATGTTTGTAGCGATTTTCCGGATCAATAATATTGTTTTGTGAAAGTCGAATATTTTCTGTGGAAATATTACGCGTGTTGCAGTAAAGCTTTACAAAGTAGGCTGCGCATAACGCGGATGAGACTAGAAAATAATCGAAGGGCCCAGGCGCCGACCCATCCCCTTTGTAACGAATTGGCTGATCTGCAACTACTGTGAAGTCATCGAACTTGGCTTCAAGTCGTAGTTTGTCGAGAAAATTGACTTTAATTTCCATGAGAATTATTTAAATGAGGATGCAAAATGATATTGAGCCACTTACCTTAACCGTAGCTAGTCCACAGAATTTGACATCCTCCACTGCCCAAGGCAGGGGATTCCTACCGCTCTAAACATGAGTTACCGCATGCCTAGTCGCCTCGGTGAGTTCCTGCTTCACAGAGGCTGGTTTGGTCTTACGCTTACGCGCAAGGCCAAACCCTTCCTCTCCACAGGCTGCAACGCGGTGTCCCCGCGCCAATATATTCAGTGCGCCGACCACATCGTCGTTGTCGGTGTGCCCACACGCCTGACAGCTCTGAATGCCAATTCTTGTTGAATTTAACTTTGCTGCTCATAGCGCACTCGTAGCGCTTGAGCCTCGTTTTGTGCTTTTTGAAACTCTTTAGTGGAACCACGCCTTTGCCATCGCTCAGGGCTGCGAAACGGGTAATTCTCACGTCGATACCGATAGCACTGGTGACCACAGGAACAGGATGTTGAACCTCAAACTCACTCTCGCCGTTTGGCATGAGTTCGTATTTGAAGGCTTGAAGCCGTTGCATGACGTGTATTGTACTTTGGTCTATGAGCAACAATTCACGAGAGATTGTCGATAGTCGCCGCGGCAGGCATTGTGTTTTCTGATGCATGTTCACTTGGGTCTTTATGGCGAGGTAGCATCGCGAGGTGTTCACCAAAGTCGTTTTGCACGACTTATGCTAAGTTTTTGCAAGCGTGTGCACCAACTTTGAGTCGCAACTTGTCGAGTTGGGTGGGGAAGACGACCATCTTTACTTGCTGGTGAGCTATTCGCCCAAGGTTTTTGTATCATTTTTGTTGAACATTTTGAACGGCGTTCCCAGCCGAATTGTTCGGCAAAAGAACTATCCCAGCATTCGCAAAAAAACTCTGAGGAACGGCGCCCTGGTCTGTGAGCTACTTTGCAGGAAGCTGTGATGACGCTTTCATAGCTATCTTTCGCCAATACATGGAGTAGCAGCAAACGCCCCATTTGTGGTCAGCTTCGTAGCCCGCGCTCTACATCCTCGTGCTAAGGGACGGGTTTTTCCGCGCAAGACGGATAAATTAAAGCAGTTAATTATTTTGATTTAAGGGCTTATGCCTAGCCGCTATTTGCTGTTTGAGCCTCAATTAATCAGGGCTAGTTTAACTGTAGCACCTTTGATTGAACAATATATGATAATGAATTCAATTTGACTTGCATCAAATTACCATGTCAAATTAATGTTTAAGCTATGAATGCGTAAATCCAATTGACAAAGTGAATTTTAGGAAATTCCTTGGAAAAGATGTTTCATAACTTTGAGGTATTTCCTGTTGGTTATTGGAACTTTGAACTTATTAGTTTTTATTAAAAAATGATGGATAACCAGCAAGACTTAGTTGAATTAAAGTACTTTAGTGAAATATCGAAAGTATTAAACATATCAAATTTATCTGAAATAATGGATGCGGCAGTCGTATCAAACAAATCTAAGGGGATAACCGGCATACTGTTCTTTGATTATGGATATTTTGGCCAAATTCTTGAGGGGCAAAGGACTAAAGTCGAGGAAACATTTGAAAGAATAAAAAGGGACAATAGACATCAAAACATTAAATTGCTTGGACTCTCGAAAATTGATCACCGTCGCTTTCCAGATTGGGCAATGAGACTATTTAACGCTGAAGAGTTTGCTGAGCAATTTTCGCAGTTTTCAGAAATACTGCAAGATTTAAACGAGGTTGATATTGATACTTACCGAACAATCAAAAACCTTTGGAGTAAAGTGTGATTAAATGTACATTAGTAGCCCTAGTAAGCTGGGCCCTATAAATTGCTAAGTTACTTAACCATCAACTAAGAAATTTCGGTTGTAATACTTATTTACCTAATGACTTGATTTTAACTTTTTCCGGAATTCATTAGACCAATCCTTAGCGGGCATATAGGTTGGATCTGCTCTGACTATTTTCTCAGTTTCTGCCCAAATCACCTCATCTGAATTATCAAGATCAAGCGGATCACCGTGTGGTTGTGCAACATACCAAGGCGTGTCCAGGTAAACCTCTACTGTGTTGTCTTCTGGATCAACGAAGTAGATAGATATTGCATTACCGTGATTAAGCCCTCGCATTTTTGTAGCCCCCTTACTCAAGGCTCTACTTCTTGCCTCTCGAAGGTCATCAATGGTGTCAACCTTAAAGGAAAGTTGCATTACCGTGCTAGGTGCACCTTGTGGACGATTTTGAGCTAACGCCAATTGATGATGCTGATCTGCATTTGCGCTTAGAAATGCCAGCATAAAGGGAAAGGAGTGTCCTGGACCCTTATCGGTCACCTGCAGCCCAAAGACTGAAGTGTAGAACTCAATCATGACATCAATATCAAAACAAGAAACACCTACGTGCGAAAGATTTGGTGTGTAACTTTTACTCATATTTATCCTAAGGTTGTAGAACTATCTTGCCCATGCTGGTTCCCTCATCAAGTTTTTGATGGGCTAGTTGAATTTCTGACATTTTCATCACCGTGGATATTGGTGCTTTTACGTGACCACGAGCCATTTGTTGAATGGCCATATCCATAAGCTGACGTCGTTGAACTGGGTCTTCATCGAGCGAGTGCATTGAAAAAGTTCGAATCGCTAGACTTTTAGTCAATAGCGCTCGCATTTCTTCGAAAACGTTTTCTTTTGGCAAACCGTTGATGATGTTGATAGATACCACCATTCCCATGGGCGCAAGACTTTTCAAACAAGCTACTAAGGATGCTCCTCCCAGTTGATCTATGGCTAATGAGACTCCTCTGCCCGCAGTTACTTCTAAAACGCTTGCAGGTAAATTTTCAGTCCTATTATCAAATAAATGATCGATTCCGTTATCTAGGATGTATTTTCTTTTTGCAATTGATGATGTTGTACCTATTACTTGAGCATTTTTATAGTGCGCAAATTTAGTTAATATAGAGGCAACACCACCCGACGCCCCTGGAATTAAAATGGACTCAATAGATTGCTCACCGTTGCACATCCAAAGTGCATTCGCAAATTGTAGGTTTGGCAAACTAGCAGCGTCTATTGGGTTAATAGAGTCGGGCAAAATATAAAGTGAATGAGACGGGACGCATATATATTCTGCACAGCATCCGGCTCGAACTCTAAGCTCTCTTGAGCTAACTAGCACTCGTCTTCCCCTTATAGACTCGTCCACGCCAGTTCCAATTGAATCAACAATCCCTACCATTTCACTACCCGGTATGACCGGAAGTGGAGGCATCCATTTGTAGACCCCCTTGCGCACTAAAATATCTGGACGACCTATTCCAATAACTTCTGCTTTCACTCGGCATTCGCCAGGTGCTGGTTTTGGTGTCTCAACTTCAACTTCAGTTAATACTTCGGGTCCGCCTGGAGTGAAGATTTGTATAGCACGCATACTTACCGTTGTCCATCGTTGATTGATACTTTCTCTTTTGTCAATCCTCCAAGACGTGAATGAATTCTTCCTCCAGTGCCCATTACTAAGCCAAATAGAATTTCGTCGGGTCGTGGCGAATCTTGGATACCGATTTCCATTGAGTTGTAGTGACTGCGAACATATGAAGCATGAATGTAATGCAACGGAACCATCAGCCTGTATCCAGCACCCGCTACGGCCTTAGCTGCAGGGACCATTGCCTTAGGATTGCCTAGGAGTTCACGCATTGCCCATCCACCCGCTTCGTGCCAAACTGCACCGTGCTCCAGTTCTCCGTTCACACCAACAATTGCGGCTTTACTGTAAACCTCGATATTTTCTTTCCCCAACGTCTGTACGAGCTCCTCAGAGAGGAGCGTACCTAAGGAACGAAGCTCTGCCATAAAGGGCATGAGGTCTTCCTCGTAGTGCCCAGCATAGGGGTTACGGATCACAGCGCAGGCTGCAGCTAATCTTAGTGGTTTGCTTGATACAGGGCCGCCTTCGTGATAGATGGTTTCAATCGTTAAGCTACGTTTTCTAATTTGGATTAAAGACATATTTCCTCACTGTTTAGGTATATTTACTTCTGCGACCAACTGGGTCCATCGCTGTAATTGGGTTGAAATCATTGATTTCATCTCCTCTGGTGTACTGGCACGGACTTCTCCCCCCATCTCCTCTAAACGAGATCTAATTGAGGGTAATAAAAGAACTTTCTTAGTTTCTTCATTAAGTCTGTTAATTATTGGGCGAGGCGTTCCTGACGGAGCCATAAATCCAGCCCATGACCTAGCGTCATATCCTGTCACTCCTTGCTCTGCAACGGTGGGTAATTCCGGCATACCCGCCCATCTTTGGGGTCCCGTTACCCCAATTGCTCGTAACTTCCCCGCCTTGATGTTTGCAAGTACGGCAGTTGGTGGTGAAATTATTAAGGGTACCTCGCCGCCTAACAACGCTGTGACTGAAGCTGCATCGCCTCTATACGGTACGTGTAACATTTGAATACCGGCTAATTTCCCTAGTAATTCTCCTGCTAAGTGATGCCCAGTTCCTATTCCTGCAGTTCCATAGGCTATCCCTTGCCCATTGAACCGAGCTGCGGTTAGGACATCATTTAATGTTCGAAATTTTGAATCAGCTTGGACAACCAATAGAAATGGAAAATAAGTGATCATTGAGATCATCTCAAAATCTTCAATGGTCTTGTAAGGCAGCTTGTTGTAGATCGCTCCTGCTACGGCATGCCCCCCCATTGCAAGCAGTAATGTATATCCGTCGGGGTTTGCACGTGCTACAGATGCAGCCGCAATGGTCCCTCCAGCACCAGTTTGTGCCTCAACAACAATAGACTGGCCCAAAACTTGTGCTATCTCTCCACCGACCACTCTTGCTATGGTATCTGCGTTGCCCCCTGGAGCATAGCCTTGTAATATTTTTATTGGACGATTAGGATATGCAGACCCTGAGGCTGCAAAAGTAGTGATTGCAGCAGTAGCCGTTAATCCAGCAACAAATGCTCTTCGTTTCATCAAGGACTCCTTCTTTTTGAGAGGGCCGAGAACTATGATCTCGGCTTGAGCATTTAAGAACTTATGTTTGATCAACGATTGGATTACGAAGAAGTCCCACTCCTTCAATCTCAACTTCGCAAATATCCCCTGCCTTCATAAATCGCGGAGGTTTTCTTGAAAATCCAACGCCAGAGGGCGTCCCTGTAATAATTACGTCGCCGGGCACCAGCGTAAAAATGGTTGAGGCATAACTGATAAGTCTAGCTGTGCTAAAAATCATTTGTCCTGTATCACCAGATTGCATGATCTCACCATTAAGGCGAACCTCTAGTTTTAGTTTGCGCTTAGGGTCAATTTCTTCATGCGTGACCATCCATGGACCGAATCCACCCGTAGACTCAAAATTCTTACCAGCTGCGATTTGCTTTGCATGGAATTGCCACTCACGCACGCTACCGTCGTTATAGCAAGAATACCCCGCTACATGATTAATAGCTTCGCTTTCAGGAATATCTCTACCGCCTTTGCCTATGATGACTGCTAGTTCGCCTTCCCAATCTAAGGATTCTGACACTTTGGGCCTAACAATAGGGGCGTTATGTGCGCACTGAGAGCGCCATACGCGAAGGAAGATTGGGGGCTCTGTCGATAATTCAACCTTTAAACCTGCGCTAACCGCCTCATGATGGTGGTCCATGTAATTTCGGACTGCACAAACTATCTTTTCTGGACGCGGTATTACAGGGAGTAATTCAACAGATGCAAATGGAGCAATAGGCTTTTGGTTCAATACCAATGATTCCCGTTCAACAAATTTTGGACTACCTACAAAATCTGCGAGCGTATCTAATCCCGAAACTTTTGCCAAGTCGATGACTTGGTCATTAATAACAGCCCCCCAAGATTCTTTACCGTTGTGAATATAAGAAATTAATTTCACGTCTTCTCCTTTTTTTCATTTGTAGTGTTCGTGCGCGTGTGTATTCACTATGCATTTAACTAATTATTGTGCATAAAAATATGTTTTAAGCTTGGTATTTTCCCTTGCGCAGAAAAATTTAAATACAACTTGAATTATCATAAAGCTTTACATACCTAAACCACAGTCCATGGACGAGTCAACACTTGAGACAGAAATTCCCCTTGCTGAGCGTGCATATAGAGATTTACGCCTTGCAATTGTTCGCTGCGAGTTTGAACCTGGAGAGAGACTGCGGGTTGATGATCTAGGTAGAAGGTATGAAATTAGCAATACTCCAATTAGGGAGGCACTTAGCAGATTAGCTGAGCAAGGCCTAGTCCGGTTAATTGATAACAGGGGATTTAGAGTTTCGCCATTAACCGTAGATGGTATCGCTGACCTAACTCGAATGCGGTTATTGATCGAATGTGAGGCCCTTAAAGATGCAATTTCAAATGGAGATGATGCCTGGGAGACCACAATGGTTGCAGCAGCTCATTCTTTATCTTTGATCGAGCAGCGTTTAGGAGTTGCCCCTGTAGCCCTTGATAATAATTGGTCTGAACGGCACAGAGCCTTCCACTTGGCTATTTATTCAGCCTGTAAATCTCCGTTGCTAAAGGACTTGGTTGTGCAGTTGTTTGATAGTGCAGAGCGATACCGTAGGTATTCTGCAAGTCAGCGGCAAACAGCAAGGGGTAAGCATAATGAGCACGATAAGATCTTGAAGTGCGTTCTGACGCGAGATGCAGATGCTGCTATAGTTTTATTAACTAAGCATATTAAGGCTACCGAAAATACAGTAACTACCGCACTGATTAATTTGACTCAAAAGAAATAACATTAGCACCTAGTCCAAAGACTCTGCTTGTAAATTTGGAAGTAGCCCTAGGATTGAAATTTTTAAACTTAATTTCCATCCACTTGATAGTAAAGCAAATTTATTTTACGCAAACTATATAAAAGTTGGATAGTTAGCTGTAAGTTTTATTTCTTAACCGCTCACTTTTTCGTACGCGCTTATTAAAATCAATAGGCTTAGTTTTAACCCATTTAATAAATTTTATGAATTCTGGATGCTGGAGTAGTAAATCTGCGGTATTGAATTGCTGAGCGAGTTCTGTCTCAGTGAATAAAGCGTGAATTTGTCGATGACAAATACTATGCAGGTACTCAGTTTGGATGCCTCCTTTTGATTTCGGTATAAGGTGGTGGGCCTCCAATTGTTTTTTTGGAATCTCTCTCAAACAAAGTGCGCAAACTATGGGTGCACTTAGAGTCCAAAACTCCTTTGACAATAGCTCCTTACGTTTGACCTTTCCCAAGTTTGTCCTGTGTTTTAATTAAAATCAAAAGCTCATTTGTACTTTTCCCTGTGCGATTGGGCTGTTTGCTTAATCAGGTCAAGCTTTTGTGCATCTAGTCGCAATAGATTTTTTAACTGCATACCCATACGAGGATTCTTAGTCAAAAGCTTTTGATGTCGTATGAGGAAGTCCCAATAAAGAGTGGTCATGGGACAAGCCTCCTCACCCGTAGACATACTCGGGTCAAATTTGCACCCACTGCAGTAATTGCTCATGCGTTGGATGTACTTGCCGCTTGCGATATAGGGCTTGCTGGCTATGATTCCTCCATCCCCAAATTGTGACATGCCCAAAGTGTTGGGAAGTTCAACCCATTCAACTGCATCAACATACACACTCAAAAACCACTCATGTACATACTTAGGATCCACCCCGTACATTAAGGTGTAAAGACCCAGTACCATTAATCTTTGTATGTGGTGTGCATAACCGTATTTAAATGTCTGTGCAAGTGATTCATTTAAACAATTCATTTCGGTCACACCGTTCCAAAAAAAGGAGGGGAGAGGGTGAGTTGCCTTTAGGGCGTTTAATCCAAGATATTCAGGCATCTGGGTCCAGTAAATACCTCGAACATATTCACGCCAACCCAATATCTGTCTTATAAATCCCTCAACAGATGCAATTGGGGCTTTGCCGTCTATATAAGCCTTCTCAGCTGCAGCGACAACTTCGCGTGGATTCAAGAGCTTTAAATTTAGGAGTACGGAGAGGTGAGAGTGATAAAGCCATGGTTCTTGTGTCCACATCGCATCCTCAAAGCTTCCAAACATTTGAAGTCGCTCACCTATAAAAATATCCAATGCCGCTAATGCATCTCTACGTGTAACTGGCCAGCCAAACTCAGCAAGCGAGCCTACGTGATCTGGATAAATTCTCTGAACAAGCTCAATTACTTCTTTAGTTATTGCGTCAGGCTTAATAAGGAGAGGAGCAGGAATGGGTGGAGGGCCGCTTTTGCCGAAGGACTGACGATTATCGGCATCAAAGTTCCATTGGCCACCAGACGGTTCACCATTGTCCATTAAGATATTGAATCTTTGCCTTAATTCTCTATACCAGTACTCCATTCGAAGTTGCTTGCGAGATTTTGCAAAGACTTCAAAGTCACTGATATCCGTAAAAAAATGATTGTCAGGATGAATTATTAATTTAGTACCCAAATCCTCGCATGTTAATTTGATATCACTCAACACTCTGAATTCCCCCGGTTGTGTAACGTGTACCTCAGTTGGAGAGTGATGTGTCAAAGCTTTAGATAATTCACCTCTTAGTGTTCCAGTGTGGAGTGGAGATTCAATCTCGGTATAGTCTAAGGGCCAATTATTCGCCTTAACCTCCGCCGCAAAATGGCGCATAGCGCTCAAGAATACCGCAATTCGCTGCTTGGAGCTTGGAACATGAGTGGATTCCTGCTTTGCTTCTGCCATCCATATGAGATCTTGCCGCGGGTCAAAACCCGTCAAGGCCTTGGCATCTAAGCTGAGTTGATCACCTAAAATAATGACCAGACGTCTGATGGAATCACTTTTTTTCACAGCGGGTAGAGATAATTTTGGGGTTAAGGTTGAAGGCAAGATTCATTCTTTTTTTTGTTTTTTCTGCACGCA
>Ga0364873_10236_pt1 | contig 32942 bp, 31 predicted proteins | sample ExccelAu500001D3_2_FD_206928 | JGI IMG/M metagenome (GOLD analysis project Ga0364873, IMG submission 206928) | Enriched cells from Trout Bog Lake Hypolimnion, Wisconsin, USA - BchlTB.Aug07.5000.01.D3 | ecosystem: Environmental > Aquatic > Freshwater > Lake > Hypolimnion/Profundal zone | place... | reverse complement strand
GGTCCCCGTCTTTGAAATCCTCCAAACGATTCCCCAATCGTGCGGACCTCCCTGCTGCGTCGTGCCATACAGATTGCCGTCGGCATCGATAGCGACCGCTGAACTGGGGAAGGTCCCGTCCGGTCCCTGCGACCCGTCCGAATTGGTTACGGTTCCTCCGAAGTCGTGAAGGTCAAAGTAAGTTCCGTCTTTGGTGATCTCCCAAACCATGCCTGGATAGAGGGTACTTGGCAGTTGATTCGGTCCGCCTTTCAGGCAGGTTCCGTACATGTTCCCTGCCGAATCGAACGTGACTGCACTCATCGATGGATTGATGCCGTCGGGACCGGAGGAGCCGTTGGCATTTGTCACCGTCCTTCCGAAGTCGTGCAAGTCGCTATAGACAGGTTTGCCCTGACCGCACACGAAGATCAAGCCGCCAAGGAGCACGGCGATCGTTGAGCCAATCCGCTTGACACGGAGAAACATCGTTATCACCTCTCGGCGCGGGGGCCGGCAAGGTTGCTCCACTCGCCTAGCGCCAATATACCGGAAGGCTCAATTAACAAACCTTGTCCATGAAAATAGGGTCTGTTGAATTCAATTCAACCTACCGATAATGGAGATAGCGCGACTTGTTCAAAACTCGTGCCGCGTGGCTCCCATGGACAGTGTCAAAGTCGAATACAGTCCCGATCCGGCCTCGATTGACGTGAGGGAAGCCGCGACGGCTTACAACTTGACCTTCGGCGTTGTCGATGCTCTCCTTTGCGAAGAGCCGGTCGTTAAGGCAAGGAACGCAATCGACATCGCCCAACGCCTTGGCGACGGTATCGCGGAAGCCAGCATCCGGTGTGGACTTTCCCGGCTATTTCGGGATACCGGCCATGTCATGGACGCCATCACCGAGCTTGAAACGGCCCTTCAGATTTGCGTCGCATTGAATGCTCGCCTCGAATCGGCATACGTCCAACTCAATTACGGTCTGACCCTGGTTCAAATCGGTGATCCACACAGTGGCTTCAGACGTCTCGCAGAGGCAGAACACCTAGCCCAAATGTGTGGGTCTGCGGGGGATTTGGCGGAAGTTCATATTGCCTACAGCGCTGCATACGGCGGGCTGAGGGACCCGACTAATTGCCTGAAGTACTTGCGGCAAGTGGAATCCGAGGTTTGGGATCTACTCTCCGATGCCAGGAAGCTCGTGGTTATCAATAACACCTCCTATTGCCTCAACGAACTGGGGAGGTTTGCGGAAGCTCTTCACTATATCGACAAGGGTTTGGATGTTGCGACCGGTCCCGATAGTGAACTGGCAAGGGGGATTCTGCTTGCTAACAAAGCAGTCGCATTAACTCGATTTGACCGCGACGATGAAGTCCAGGAGATCGTTGAGGTCACAAAGGAGCTCATAGCAAAATTCGGACGGATGCGATTCCTTGCCGACATGATGGAGGAGATCGGAGCCTCCTATCTGAGTCAAGGCAAACTAGCGGCTGCAACCTCCTACCTCGCGAAGGCTCAGGAGTACGCCCTCGCCTTCTCTCCGACCTACAAGCGCACAAGCATCGCACAGGAACTATCCTCAGCCTTTGAAATGCAGGGCTTAAAGGATGAGGCGATTGCCCAGCTCAAAAACGCACTACGAATCTCGAACGAAATGTTGACTCAGGATATCGAAGCAGTTAGAGCGAGCGCAATTCTCCAACAGCAGGCTGAGTTTGCAAAACGAGAAGCGGAGTTCATGAGGTCTGCAAAGGAACAAGCCGATCAAGCGAATCAAGCCAAATCCGAGTTCATTGCCAACATCAGCCACGAGATTAGAACTCCGTTGAACGGGGCGTTAGGTCTGGCCGAGCTCTTGCTTCGGACCGATCTCAAACCAGAGCAGCTTGAATATGTGAATCTGATTATCGAATCGGGAAGCGCGTTGAGCAATGTGGTTGGCAACGTCCTCGAAATCTCAAGAGTGGAGGCAGGAAAGGTATCGATCGACTCAAGGCGATACAACCTTCCCAAGGTTCTTGAGAGCGTATGCTCGGCTGTCGCTCTGAATGCCCAACGAAAAGGCGTCGAAATCAATCTATTCACACCACCGGATCTACCGGAAATCGTCATTGGAGACGCCAGCAGGCTGCATCAAGTCCTGATGAACATCTTGGGGAATGCGACCAAGTTCACGGAAGTAGGGGAGATCGTAGTCAAGGCATCGTTCGTCGACCTTTCCTCCGATCAAATTCGCTTGGCTATCGAGGTTTCCGACACTGGAATCGGAATCCCGATCGACCGCCAGACTGCGGTATTCGAGAGCTTTACACAGGCTGATTCAACGACACGGCGTCGATATGGCGGGACTGGCCTTGGGCTCGCAATCTCAAAGCGTTTGGTCGACCTCATGAATGGGAAGATCGCGGTAACGAGCACACCCGAAGTTGGAAGCGTGTTTAGGGTTGAATTGCCGCTCGGCAAGCCCGAAGGCGAAAAGGTCCGCAACTGGCGAATTGTCGATTTGATGCAAACTGCTGTCTTGGTTGGCGCCAATAGCCAAACACAGAATCTACTTTCTCAGCTCCTGACCGAGTTCGGCTACACCACTCAGCGCGCCGAAGCCCTAAGCGCCGTCACCTCGACGCCTGACTTGATAATCGCCGACCTTAAGGTGTCGGTTTCCGAGTTTTCCAGGCAAGTGACAGTCACGCGTGAAAGGCTCTCTTCCCCAAAATTACCGATCGTGTTTTTGTCGCCAATTACAGCGGCCCCGTCCAAGCGCCCATCGAACTTCGCGGCTTCATACAGAACGATGCTCAAGCCTGTGTACCGAAAGCGACTTTGGCAAACAATTAGTGGACTCATGGGTAAAGGCGAGGCGACGACGGACGCCAACCAAGACAGTGACTCGGAATGCCTAAGGGGCACGCGCATCCTACTGGCTGAAGACAACCTGATCAACCAGATCGTAGCTGGAGATATGCTTCGTTCTCTTGGGTGTATCGTCGAAGTCGCTCAAGACGGATCGGAAGCGATTGGACTCTTCGCAACCGCTGAATTCGACCTCATCCTCATGGATTGCCAGATGCCGGAAGTCGATGGATATGAAGCAGCGGCCAGGATCCGAGAGCTCGAATTGAAGCTCGACAGAAGAACACCGATTCTTGCCGTCACCGCCAACGCAATAGGAAGCGAGCTTGCGGAATGCCTGAGAGTTGGGATGGACGACTTCCTACCAAAGCCGTTTACCCGCGCGGAGTTAAGGGCCAAGGTTATTCACAACTTGAACCACTAAACGGCCAGGGCCGCGAAGGCCCCTGTGAACTCCCCGCAGACCTCGCCGTCCGCAAGAAGGACGGCTCTGACCTGGATTCGGCCTTTGCCCTTTCGCTCCAATCCGGCCAACAACTTACGCCAGTCGTCTGGAGCGATCGGCAATGTTGCCGCGACGAATTCGCTGCTAATCGGCCTCACATACTCCATCGTATTTGCCTGAATGACCAACCTCGGCATTAAAGGATGCCCACGAAGTCGAACCCATAGCAGCGACCATGCACTCAGAATTGCGGCCGACGATTCGCTTCCGCCAAAGGCCGTTTGCCTATGGTTGATGTTTGGCTCGAGTGGAATTCTAAGGCGAATTCCCTCTTCGCTTGCATCCAAAACCGACACCCCCATCGCTCCGCTTATCGGAATATGGAGGTGTAGATAAGCCTCAAGTTCGTTCGCCAAATCCACGGGTTAGGATAGCAAATCACCTACAAGCCAGAAGTGAACTGGGCTTGAATTGAATTCGCATTGCAGAAATTGGGATCCGTTCCAGTAAAGCGATTTGAGTAGCTTTCAGCCGAACCCCGGCCGCAAACTGACATCGTGCTATCGCAAAGGCCAGTACTGGACCCCGCTGCATTTAGGTTTTGCGTTGGAGCGGGAACGAGATGTATAAGCCGACAACCGCTGAGATCCGCGCTGGTCCATAATTGGCCTGGCGTGATCCGCTTTGCGTGACCGTCGAAGAACGCGCCGTTCATGCCTCCCGAATGCCGGCTTGCCGGTGAGTTCATCTGCATGGCATTCGCCTTCTGAGGCAACATATCTCCGTCCATCTGATCGATCCAGGTGTCGGCTTTTCCGCTCCACTTCTCGGTTACCACGAGCGTTTCCGCTGAAGAAGGGATCTGCGATGCCGAAAGATCCTCAATGGCGGCTGACACGATGTATGACCTAAGGATGGTGGTCGCTCCCGATTCATCCGGACTCAAGGTCGGGAGGTCGTCAGTCGGGCACACCCAGATTTTCGAAGACTTTACATAGGGGAGCAAGAGGTTGTACCAAAGCTCCCGGTTGTATAGATCCGCGTTGAGCGTCTTTGACATGAAGGTTGGATTAGTAACGCGAGTTCTCCCGATGCTCGTTGGGGAAACAGTTCGAAAGAAGATCTGATCGTCGTTGTCATGCTGATAGAGGGTCAATGAGATGCCGATCTGCTTCATGTTCGAGAGGCAGGCCGTTGACTTTGCCGCCTGTTTCGCCTGGCTGAAGACCGGGAAGAGGATCGCAGCGAGAATTGCGAGGATTGCGATAACGACGAGAAGTTCGATGAGTGTGAATGCTCGAGAGATAGACATGGGTGGTTCCTATTGGAACGAGAATTCTATTTTTTGATGAATCAAAACTTTTATTTGCATCCAACGAATACTATTGATACTTGACGAAATTGTATATTTTCGTGCGTTGGTGCAGAGCTTGGGGCCAAGGCGATGCCGATCACTTATGCGAATGTGATTCTCCGTCTTGTAGAATGATCCGCTATGGATTCGGCTCGTAGACTTGGGCGCCAATTGGCGTTGGCACTTGGCGTCGTCGGAACGACTGCGGGGATCGTGAGCTGTGGCGGAAGCGGTTCGACGCCGAGCTCTGCGGGCCAAGTTACCAAGGCATCGATCGGTCGGGCGTTGTTTTTCGACGCGAGCCTATCTTCTCCGGCAGGAATGAGTTGCGCGACGTGCCACTCACCGGCGAGGGCCTTTTCCGATCCGAGACCCGGTTCTCCGACGTCGGCGGGGGTCGTCAAAGGGCTCTTCGGATTTCGCAACGCCCCTTCTATTCAATATATGGCTTACTCACCGACGTTCAAACTTGACGGCGGAGAGGGCGGTGGTGCGATCGGAGGACAATTTTGGGATGGTCGCGCCGCGGATCTTCCCGCTCAGGCAAAATTCCCACTACTGAACCCGATTGAGATGAACAACCCATCGGTTCAGGCGGTTGTAGACACCGTCAAGAAGGGGCCGGAAGCAAGGGGAATGAAACTCCTCTATGGGGCCAACATCTTTAGCGACCCAACGGCGGCATTCAACGCCATCGTAGATGCGATAGCTGAATTCGAAAAGACCACAGAGGTCTCCCCGTTCTCTTCGAAATACGACGCCTTTCTCAAGGGAAATGCGATCCTATCCCCTGCTGAGACACGAGGCCTAGCTGTCTTCAACGGTAAAGGAGGCTGCTCGGGTTGCCACACGAGTTCGCCTTCGCCGGATGGCACGCCTCCACTCTTCACGAATTTTTGCTACGCAAACCTTGGGTTGCCGAAGAACCCGTCTAACCCGTACTACACGATTCCAGCCAAATACAACCCGGCTGGCGGCGCCTTCATCGATCTAGGACTCCAAGTGACGACGAATCGGGATGCCGATGCCGGCAACTTCATGACGCCGACCTTGCGTAACGTTGCACTGACTGCTCCCTACTTTCACAACGGCCTGATCAGCACTCTTGCCGACGTCGTCAGGTTCTACAACACCCGCGATCTTGGCGGATTCGACCCACCTGAAGTGCCGGCAACCGAAGACCTTACCGAGCTAGGCAACTTAAGCTTAACTACGCAAGAGCAGAGCGACCTAGTTGCCTTTCTGGGAACCCTCACCGACGGGTATTCGGCTGCTCGATTTTCGCACTGAACGCACGGCGTTCGGCAGGAGTTTGAGTAGCCACCTTCCAATCGACAAGTTGAGCAACCGATCGGTCAACAAAAAGGACCTTTCCCGCACCTGTATTATCCCAACTTAACTCTGCAGGCAGCCCCGGCAAATTCCCGTAGACCTTTCCGGTCCCAGAGAGATCTGGTTTGAAGCTTAATGTGCTTGAGATCCCATTCGAATCGATTGCCGTTGCAGTGGACGTTCCCGTGTTCAGATATGCGATCGACTCCGTAAGGCTGTATCCGCTCAGTTTCGATAAAGATATCGAAGAGTTCCCAGCAGCGAACTTCGTGCCACCGTTCTTGGTATCAAACTCGCTTACTACGGTCGTACCATCGGCATTCAAGAAGTTGACGCTGCCGGAAGAACCGCCCGGTTGAGCCGTTTGTGTATACGTTCCAGTGAGTCCGGAGAACTCCCCTGAGTCGATGGAGAATGGACCAGAAAGCGTAAACGTAACATCGTTCACGGCGTAGTTCAGCTTCCCAACCGGAGCGAAACTTGTCTGATCCGGGTACCAGGTCTCTTGGACGATCGATGGACCGGTTCGAGCTCTTGCCCAAAGCCCAAGAACTCCGTCGAAAAACGGACTTGAATGGGTGCTAAATTTGGTCCCATAGGCGGCAAAGCTGCTTACGGCCATCGTAATTCGACGCCCCGCAAGATGATCGGCCACGGCAGAAACCGTTTGAGACGACGGCTGTTTCGAGCTGCCAAACCCCGAGACACTGCTCGAGCCACCGCAACCTTGAAGCGAGACAGCAATTGCAAGGCCGCCAAAGCAAGGTTTCGCCCAACAATTCCAAGGGTTCCTTTTCACGATGAGCGAGATTATGACCGGACTGAGGCGATCGCTTCTCTATAAGAACACAGGTACAAACTGAACATGGCAAAGTCGCTTACTCCCTTCTTGGCAACCGTCGGTTTGGTAGTCGTACTGGGAGGGACAGCTTGCCCCGAAAGCGAATCATGGAAAGCGGTCGGTTGGGGTGGCGGGGGTCTGTACTGGTCGGTGGCATTTCATCCGACAAAAGACGGAGTCATCTACATGGGTGGCGACGTCCTCGGCGTGTACAAAAGTGTCGACCACGGCTTGACCTGGCAGCACTCCAATATCGGGATCGCAGGCTACGAAGTTCTGTCGATCACAACCGATCCGTCTAACCCCGAGAGGGTCTATGCCGTGACCTCCAACGGGATCTCCCGTAGTGACGACGGAGCAACCCATTGGCAGAACCTTGCGAACAGCTTGCCGAACAAGCTGAAGCTGATATGTCAAAAGGATCGAAGCGTCCATTGCCTCGCTGTCGATCCGAAGAGGAGTAAGCGTTTGGCATTCGCCTCTCCAGATGGGAGGGTCCTCGAGAGCAACGACACAGGATCGACGTGGGCTGTCAAAGCGAACCTTTCCCCCGGTTTTGCCTCCTCAGTCGCTTTCAACCCATTGGATGGAAAGCTGTTTGTAGCGAGTTCCAAGGGTCTCTACCGGTTTGAGGCGAATTCTGCCGAACCAATACTTGCAGTCCCAGGTTCTGCGTTTGCCGTAACCTTCGATTCTACGGGAAGAATCGGCTATGCGGCGATGGCATCCAAGGGGGTCTGGCGAACAGGAGATGGAGGACGAAACTGGAAGGCCACTTCCCTCATTACAAAGGCGGGCGAAGACTGGCTCGACATTGTTGTCGACGCAAAGCACCCAAATTCTGTTCGCGCGATCGAAGTCGCCGGGTGGGGTGGTCAATCGGCTAGCTCTGAGGACGGTGGAGTGACATGGTCAACGGTGAGCAAGATTCAAGGTGACTCCGCTTGGAATCCGACCGAATTGGCACTCTCAAAGGCAGGTCCGCTCAACCTGAGCATGCCGCGGAACCTGGCGATCAATCCTTTGAACGGGAACGAGCTGTTCATAGCTGCCAACTGGCGTCCCGTTCACACCGTAGATGGCGGGAAGAGTTGGACAGAGCGTTCGCATGGCGCCGACATATCGGTGATTACCGACGTCCGATTCGCCTTTGGAAAGACCTATGTGACTGCAATGGATGAAGGCGTATTCGTCTCGGACGAATCGCCATCGGGCTGGAAGCAGCTGTTTCCACTTCAATGGTCGAAAGAAGCTAGTGGGCACCAATGGCGCATCCAGGTCTGGGACGGAGGGAATCAGATCCTTACTGCCGGATCGCCGTGGGATACAAGTCTGAACTTGGCTTTTCGATCTTTGGACGGCGGGAGATCTTTTATTCGCGTGAAAGACGGTTTGCCCTCGTATCTGCCGACAGCAAACACGATGTGGGGACGTGGATATCCTCGAGCACTTGCAAGCGATCCTTCAAACCCATACACGGTGTATCTCGGTATCGACGGGGACGCCGATAAGAATGGCGATGGCGGTGGCGTATTCAAATCAGTCGACGGCGGTTGGCATTGGTCTCAGCTAAAACATCAACCTGGTAGCCGTCGAATGTTCTACGGAATTGCAGTCGACCCTACCGATCCTAAGAGGCTATTCTGGGGAACATGCGGCCCCGGAGGAGGTCTTTATCGGTCCGAAGATGGCGGAGAAAACTGGAAGCAGGTTCTGACAAAGGAGGACTGGGTCTTCAACCTCACCATCGGACAGGACGGAACCGTATATTGCCCAGGCAAGGAGCTTTGGGTCAGCCGAGATCACGGAAACAGCTGGGATCAAGCGTCGCATTTCGGCGATGGCGTTCAGATTATGAACGTCGAACTCGACCCAGCCAACTCGAAACGGTGGTGGCTCTCGCGAACAACTTGGGACGCCACAACGATCGGCGGAGTCTACGAAACGACAAATGGTGGAAAGACGTGGCGAAGCATCCTCGGCGACTTGCCTAGCGGCCGTCCCCTTGTGCTGAGGTACAACGCTGCGACCAAAGAGCTTTGGGCGGCAGGTCCAGGGCTGTTTCTCCTGAAACGGTAAACCGTTGTAGTCGCACAAGACACCGTTCCCACCATTCACCAGGTGTGACGAAAGTCGGTAATCCAACCGCGAGGCTAGCCATGTCAAAAGTTAATCTCTGCGTAATGAGTTCTCCCGTGCCTGAACCGTATGATCAAATGCGGATCTGGAATCGCATGTCGATCGCCAGGCTGGCCAGGTCGTTTGACTTCTGGATGTGAGTCAACGCCTGGGGCAAAGGAGAGCCTTGAACCCAATGAATCAGCAATACGAACACGGAAGGACGTCTGCATACACACTCATTGAGCTGCTTGTCGTCGTGCTAATCCTCGGCGTATTAGCCAACTTCGCCTTACCGGCATACATAACCTCGGTGTATTCCGCGCGGATGGGAATAGCGAATGCGAATGCAAGGGCTATTGCTACTGCGATGCAAGGTAAAGCAATTACCGCAAACGCGTACGATACGACACTATCCGATTATGCGATCGACATGGGAGGCTCCTTGCCTCTAAATCCTTGTTCTGGGACCAATACCGGCTATACGATTACTGCGACAGCGACGACAGCTAGGATCTCTGCTACGATGGGAACAAATTGCGGGACATGGTCCCCAACCATCTATGCTCTCACCCTCTAGGTGAACAAGCAACCTGGGATCACTTGGGGAGATTTGAAGCCCAGTTTCCGATCTCTTGAAGGTCGTTTGTCTTCGCCTGGAGGCTCTGATCGAGCTTGGAATTGTGATCGATCAATTGTTCGTTTGCAATGAGCAGCTCTTTATTTCGAGCAATTACTCTCTGACGTTCGGTGTAGTGAGAGTTTCCAAAACCGACGATCACCAACCCTAGAACAATGTATACCATTAAGCTGACGATATCAGCCTGGTTGCTTATCGCGAAAGACAAATCTGGCGGTAAGTAGAAATATGCGGAAGCTAAGGATGAAGCGACCAATGAGAAAAGTCCAGGGAAAAGTCCACCGCGCCAAACGCTATAGCAGGTTCCGATTTGCAGGAGGAAGAACCACGATCGCTCTTCAATCAGACCCGCGAACGGCCGATGGATCGCCATTAGCAATACGACTATTGCTGCAGACTCGCAATATGGAGACAGTAAAATAGCCTTTTGCTTCACGTCTTTTACTCTACGATAGATTCGGGCAGTTCACGCGAGTATCCAGGACTTCACGCCTTCCGAATTGCCCGAAGACTGGTAACAGATCGGTAACAACACGCTGGGTATAAGCATATACTACTTCATGGCGAATCACTCTGCACCGTCACGTTTTAGTGCGGTTGGGAACTGCCCATGTGAAGCATCTTGCCCCACCTAACGCTTGTTTGACGAATCGGAAACAATGAAACGAAACCATAAAGATGACATGAGATCTAGTGGAGTGGAATCCGTCTAGTGAAGGTCCTAATCGTTGAAGACGATCCCGAGATCTCTGCGGCGCTTCGAACCGGCCTGGAGAAGGCTGGTTTTGTGGTCGATATCGTTCGCGATGGCGAACGCGCGCTCAGTGTCGGGCTGAATCGGGTGGTCGACGTGATCATTCTTGACCTTATGCTCCCTTCGATCGACGGCATAACGGTGTGCAAAAGGCTTCGAGCGGAACAAGTTTCAACCCCCATTTTGATGTTAACGGCGAAAGGAAACCTCGACGACCGAGTCGAAGGGCTGGAATCGGGCGCTGACGACTACCTGGCAAAACCATTCGAATTCGCAGAGCTTCTGGCTAGGGTAAGGGCATTGGTTCGTCGAGATAAGGTCCATCGTTCGGCAAGAATTGAGATCTGCGACCTCGTCGTGGATACCGCAACGCGCGTAGTCAACCGAGCTGGAAGGGTCATCGAACTGACGAAGCGTGAGTACCTCCTGCTTGAGGCACTCGCCTCTCGGCAAGGTCAAGTCCTCACGCGAGAGACGATTCACCGCTCCGTTTGGAATGATGAATTCAGCATCTCGAATACGGTGGATGTTCATGTACGTCGTCTGAGACAGAAGATCGACGACGACTTTGAGCCAAAGCTGATCCACACGGTCGTTAGGATCGGTTATGTACTGCGCGCGGAGCAACCGCAATCTGCCCGCGATGACTAGATCGAGACTCGCTGGTTGGAACTTTTGGATTCTAGCGTTGGCGCTAGTTGGTGTAGGGTTTTCGATCTATCTTGCATCCTGGGCATCGCTTTCCTACTCAGTCGATTCGACGCTGCTTCGACGCGCAAGATTGTATAAGTCGAATCCGGGGAGCCGCAGCCAGAATGCATTGATGCCCAACCTATCTCCTGGACATGGCGAAACTCAGTCCACCTCTGCGTTGGACAGCGTAGCAGCCAGTAGAGAAGGGATCGATCCGATCCAGTTGCAGAATTTCCAAGAATCGAACGAGGTACTGCGCCCCATCCTTCTTTCTGCCGACAAGTCCGATCCTACTTCACTGAAGAAGGCCTGGGACAAAAAGGGGTTTCGTGCGGCAACGACGGGGCAGGAGACATTTAACCAAGTCGAAGAACATGGAGATTCGCTTCGAATCCTAAGCTTGCCTCTACGTGAAAACGGCAAAATAGTCGGCGTTCTGCAATTTGCCACGCCCTTGAGGTCTGAGCAGGATCAATTGAGCGAAGTTGGCAAAACGCTGATTTTCGTATTACCTTTGGCAATAACGACCATTCTGATCGCCGGATTCTCAGTTTCACGGAAGATCCAACCACCACTCTTGGCTACTCCAAGTGCCGAAATGGCAAGTAACCAGGGAGAACTCAATGCCGAACCCGCCGACGTAGACGATCAGCCGAGCCCCAAGCAAGGGATGCCGAATCCAACCCTCGTAAGGCTTCAGGAGGTCTTCGATCAGAAGGAGGAGCTGTTGCTACGCCAAAGGCGGTTCATTTCGGATGCTTCACACGAGTTGAAGACTCCGCTTACCGCAATTCTGGCCCGGACTAGCATCGCGCTGGATAACCCCACCGAAACAGAAGAGCTCGTCGAACATATTGAAGCGATCAACCGAGCGGCAGGTCTCATGGCAGATGTTGTCCAGAATCTCCTCCTTTTGGCGGCAGCCGATGAGAAGATGCTGCATCTCGAAAAGGAATCGACCCCATCGAGGATCCTCATCGAAGACGCCCTTGCCTCGGTTGACTCAAGCAAGCATGACATTCATCTTGAAATCGACGAAACGCTTAACATCGAATGCGACCCTTCGGCGATAACGAGGGTCCTCGTAAACCTCCTCCAAAACGCAATCGCGCACACGGCTCACGGAAGGCGGATTTCGATTATGAGCAGTTCGAACGGAATGGACGTTTTGATCTCGATTACCGATCAAGGCAGGGGGATTCCTGCCGATCACGTCGGACTAATATTCGAACGGTTCCATAGGGTCGAGCATTCGCGAGACCGGATTTCAGGTGGAAGTGGTCTAGGACTCGCGATTGCGAAGGCAATCGTCGATGCACATGGCGGTTCCATATCGTTGACTAGCACTCTGGGGCTGGGGACATCCGTGACCGTAATGCTTCCTAGCTCCGGTTCGTCAGAGTAGTTACATCTAAGTCAGATCCAGCGGCACTGTCAGAAATGGGCTTTGCCATCATGTTATCTGGGTCCCTGGAACAAATCTTAATGAGAATCCTGCGTGTTTTGACTCTCGCATTGGCAGTATCGCTTTCGGCATTGTCGATGAGCCAGTTGGCAAACTCTCCGTGGCCAAAGTTCATGCAGAACGGAAAAAACTCCAGTCAAGGGAGCGGCGAAGGTTCAAACGGAATGCTCCGATGGAACTACAGCACAACTGCCCCAATCAACGCTTCGGCAGCGATCGGCTCCGATGGAACGGTATATGTTCCTTCCTCAGACAACAACCTATACGCCATCAATCCTGACGGAACGTTGAAGTGGTTCTTTGGCACTGGAAGATCCCTTGTTGCCACGCCCGCGATCGGCGCCGATGGAACGGTCTATTTGGGGTCCGCCGATTATAACGTCTATGCAATTAACCCGGACGGCAGTCAAAAATGGAAATTCAACACCGGTGAGGCCGTGACCTCTTCGATTGCTCTTGCACCAGATGGAACTGTTTACGCCGCTTCGCCCCCAAGCAGTTTCAACGCAATTAATCCAAACGGCACTTTGAAATGGCATATCGACACCTCCTTTCCAATCGCTACCTATTTCTGTCCTGCGATTGGCGCTGACGGCACCATCTACGTTCCTATTAGCTTCTCGCTTTTTGCATTGAACCCTGACGGCACGACCAAATGGAGCTATCAAACTCACAATGTGATATGGGGATCGGCCTCGATCTCCGCCGACGGATCGGTGTATGTCGGTTCAACGGACGGGTACCTCTATGCCCTAAATCCGAACGGGACCTTGAAGTGGAGTTTTAAGTCGGGAGGAGCGATTCAGGTTACTCCTGCGGTCGGAGCAGATGGGACTGTCTACTTCGGCTCCGACCGATTCTATGCCGTTGGTCCAAATGGAACATTGAAATGGACATTCAACACCGGCACAATCCTTTCCGCCTCCCCGGCGATTGGAGCGGATGGAACGATTTACCAAGGAGCCAATCCCGGCCCTGATAACCACTACATTTACGCCATCAACCCCGACGGAACTCAAAAGTGGAGCTACCAGGTTGGGCAAATCGTCAACGCGACGGCTGCAATCGGAGCAGATGGAACCGTCTATGTTGGCGATGAAGACTGGGGACTTTACGCAATTGGCACCTATGCGATCGGAGGAATCTCCCTGAGTAATCCGACTGTCGTCGGAGGAACGACAAGCACGGGAACGGTCACGCTAGCTGATTCCAGCACTTCCGCTCGTACCGTGGCCCTCTCCACAAATTCATTGAGCGCTCTTGTTCCACATAGCGTCACGTTCCCCCCTAACGCCACCACGGCAACGTTTCCGATTTCGACGACGCCTGTGCCGGCATCGACAGTTGTAACTATCACAGCAAGTTCGGGAGCATCGAACGTCACAACCCATTTGACGATCTCGCCGCCATTGCTTACGAGTCTGTCGTTGGCCAGTAACTCCGTCGCCGGTGGGGAAACGGCGATCGGAACCGTGTCACTCAATGGGCCCGCGCCCATAGGCGGAACGGTAGTTACCGTATCCACAAACAACAAATCGGTAATGGCTCCAACATCGGTTACGATTTCGGCCGGAAATGCTTCCACCCAGTTCTCGATTCAAACAACACCAGGGGCTTCGACTGTTACTGCAACGATTACGGTAACCGCAGGAGGTGTTTCCGAAGCGGCTACCCTCACTGTCGTGCCTGCCTTACTGGCAGACATAACCATGAGTCCGGTGACAGTATATGGAGGGGATCTATCAACAGGATCAGTCTCATTAATCGGCGCCGCTCCAAAGGGTGGCCTCGCCATAAAGCTCACGAGCAACTCGTCTGCGATAGTCGTCCCCGGTTTGGTGACTGTAAGTTCCGGTGCTCAATCGGCTAAATTCAATGTAACAACATTTGGTGTTTCCACCGACCTGCAAGGTTCGATCACGGCAAAACTCGGAACCATTTCCAAGTCGACTTCCATTACGGTTCAGCCCGCGGTCCTAGAAGTGCTTTCGGTTAGCAACAACTCTATAACTGGAGGCTTATCCATAACGGGGAAAGTTACGCTCAACGGATCCGCCCCAAAAGGGGGCCTCGTGGCGGCACTCTCCAGCGCGTCCGGCACGGTGCAGATTCCGGCATCCGTGACGATTCCGAGTGGCAAGTCCTCCGCGACCTTCATCGTCAAGACCCTTCCTGTCGCAACCGATACTTCGACAGCCTTGTCAGCGAAAGCCAACGGCACCGTGGTTACGACTAACTTGTCCATCGTCGCTCCATCACTGGCAAGCCTAAAGCTCAGCCCAGCAGCGGTTTCATCTGGGAAGTCGACGACAGGAACGGTGACACTAGATGCGCCCGCTCCAACAAGCGGACTCTCCGTGTCGTTAGCAAGCAGTTCGAGCGAAGCGACTTGCCCCACTACAATTTCCTTTCCCGCGGGAAAGACGAGCACAACCTTCAAGATTACAACTTCAAAAGTGAGTTCAAAGTCGACGGCAACGATCACGGCCACCCTAAGGTCGACCACAAAAACCGCGCTCCTTGCAATCAACCCCTAGTTCAGACAAAAACAAGGTTCGAAGCGTCACACGAATGGACTACCACGATAAAAGGGGTCCGAAACAGTGACGTGCAAACGACAGTGTAGTCGGCCATATTCTAATCATTCACCGCGCACTTGCAGGTGCGCAAATCCAAGGAAGGCATCAAAAATATCATGGTTAGAAAGAAAGCAATTATCAACAAGAAGGGATTTACTCTTATCGAGCTACTCGTCGTGGTTTTGATCCTAGGGATCCTAACCTCAGTTGCGCTTCCTTCCTATTTGAGTTCGGTTTACTCATCAAGGCGAGGAGCAGCAAATGCAAATGCCAGGTCGCTCGCAACTGCTGCTCAGTCAAAGGCCATCATCGCAGGATCTTACGACACGACTCTCGCCGATTATGCAACCGACATGGGCGGAGCACTTCCAATGAATCCCTGCACAGGAACAAACACCGGCTATAGCATCACCAACACCGGTACCCAGTGTCTAGTCGTAGCGACTGCCGGTACGAACTGCGGAACTTGGACCCCGACAACTTACACATTGGGCTACTCAGGCGAATAAGGTCCAACAGCTTAGAACAGGCTGCCCCTGCCGGAGATTCCGGCAGGGGCTTCTTCCTTTATGCCTATATGTTCTTCAAACAACGCTGGCTCTTGCAGAGTCGCAACAATCGTCGCTGCACTGGACTTCCGACCTCGCTGCAGTATGGGATTCTCAACAAAGTGCCACATAATTGCGGAGTATGCTACGGCAAGTGGAAAGGCTAGAAACCCGTTGTTCTTGGGAACCAAGTAAAGCGCCGTCATGTGGAATAGGTAAAACGAATAGCTAATTCGTCCCAAAAAGACCATTGGCTTAGCGCTCAGCACGTTTTTGTCAATTCCGGTCAAAGCCAAAAGGAACATGCTCGCGGCGATTACGAGAGTCGCCTCCAACAATGCGAAACTGCCGAACGGACTTGCGGAGGCGGGAGCAACTCCTTTTCCGTTAAGGACAAGCGCCACAATCACTGCGACGGCTAACGCTACCCAGACGAGCTTGATCGCCCTAGATCGGGTGGAACGCGATGAATTCAACCGCTGCTGAATCTCTGGCCAATGAATGGCAACCAATGCTCCGGCTGCCAGGGTGTCCATTCGAAACGGCAGAAGCATGTATATCGCGTACCCGTTTTCGAACAACGGGGTGCATACGTATCGAAGTATCGGGGCCGAAACGAGGAGAGTTAGCGCGAAAACTGACAGCTGCTTTCGACTAAGGAAGTAGACGGCGACTGGCCATAGCAAGTAGAACTGCTCTTCTACCGCAAGCGACCAAAACGGATGGACGGGCAAATGATCCAGTCCAAGTGGAACTAGGAAGTTCATTCCGCCGAGGTACAAGTACCAGTAACGAAGCCAACCCACTCCGAATAGGGCTGCTGAGACCAGGAGGATCGCCACATAGGCCGGAATGATCCTTCTGACCCTTCGTCCGTAGAATCCGCCGATATATTCGGCGAACGACTTGGTTTTCTCATGAAGGAGAATTCCAGTGATTAGGAACCCCGACAAGACGAAGAAGAGATCCACGCCCATCCAGAAAAGGTTCGCCTTGAAGGCATGGTAAACAAACACCATCAAAATGGCGATGCCGCGCAAACCGTCAAGTTGGTCAATGTGCTGACGGGAGGCGCTAGACGTACTCGGCAAGCCGCTTTCTATAATCGATTTGAACTTCCTTCAATGAAGACCGCTCGCCAGAGTCGGTCGAACCAGGTCTCAATCGTACGCCTACCCCAGCAATAATACAAGGCTTCGAGATGAACGGGAGATTACATTTCTACCGCCGTTCCTCTTCAAAAGAGGTTTTGTGGCCATTCCAGGATTGCGAGGTTGTTTTGAGGCTTTCACGCAGGAAGGTAAATTCCGAGTGTGAGTGACTTTTCCTTAGCATGGACCCTTTCCCGCCAGCGTCTCGTCGACACAATCTCAGATCTATCTGGGACTCAACTCAACTGGCCTTTGCATGAAAGCGCATTGACGATCGCACAGATGTCAGTCCATGTCGCGGGAGTGGAAGTGTCATTCGCATCTCAGCTCACAGGAACGGAGCTCTCCGGTGATCAATTGCGACTAAAAAAAGCCGCCACCGAGGGTGTCGTCAACGACATGCCGTTCCCCTATTCGGCTTCAGAACTTACGCCGGAGAACGTTATGGCCATACTGCAGACCGCCAAAGACATGCTCTGGCCGATTATCGAATCGCCGAGCGAGGAAGTTCTACAGAAGGAGATCGTCAGCGCTCTCGGACCTGTTATTACCGGCGCCGGAGCGTTGGCGCGGCTTTCGTTCCATGCGGCCTATCACCAAGGCCAAGCCTACTTAATTCGAACGGCCCCAGGCTTTCCCGCCTCATAGAACTTACGATAAAGCACAATACATCGAGAAGGAAATCTAGTAATGCCTGAACCTGAGAACGACCAGAGTAAGAAGTCCGACGACAAGAAAGAGACCTATGCTATCCAGCCCGACGCCGAGCCCGTTGTTACCGAACACAGACTCGGAGGACTCGAATACAAAGCAACTGTCGGCATGCTGCCGATTAAGGACGCCTTCGGTGAAACGAAAGCAGGAATTTTCTATACGGCCTACACGGTCGAGTCAAGCGAGCCACGTCCTCTAACATTCAGCTTCAACGGCGGACCCGGCAGCAGCTCGGTTTGGCTTCACTTGGGCGCCCTCGGCCCCAAAAGGGTTAGGCTTGGCGATGAGGGTCAGGCGGTCAATGCACCCTATGAACTGATCGACAACCCAGAGTCTTGGCTTCCCTTCACTGACCTTGTTTTTATCGATCCCGTCGGCACCGGCTTCAGCCGAAGTGTGAAGCTCGAGGACGAGAAGTCGTTCTGGGGGCTCAAAGGCGACGTCGATTCCGTTGCGGAGTTCATTCGAAGTTACTTAACCACTTACCAACGATGGCTTAGTCCACTCTACATCGCCGGCGAATCGTATGGCACAACTCGCGCCGCTGGGCTGAGCGATGCGTTAATGGACCGCGGAATCGGACTGAAGGCGCTCGTGTTGATCAGCAGCATTTTGAATTTCCAAACTGCTCGATTCATGCGTGGGAACGACCTTCCCCACCTGCTGTTTTTGCCGACTTACACCGCGACATCTCACTATCACGGCAAGCTACCAGCCGACCTACAGGCGAAGCCGCTCGAAGAAGTCCTTAAGGAAGTCGAGGCATTCTGCGACGGCGAGTATCTGGTTGCCCTCAATCAAGGGTCAGCTCTGCCAGCAGAAAAGAGGACAGAGATTGTCGAGAAGCTTGCGAGGTATACCGGCCTCGATCCCCAGTATGTCGACCTTACCGATCTAAGGATTCATATCCATCGGTATTGTAAGGAGCTGCTGCGAAAGGAAGGACGCACGGTCGGACGCCTCGACTCTCGCTACAAAGGGATCGACCCCATTGGAGTTAGCGAATATCCCGAATTTGACGCCTCCACGGAGATAAGCCCCGCCTTCACTCACTGCCTGAACGACTACGTGCAGCGCGTGCTCGGATACAAGTCCAACCTGCCCTACTACATCTCCAACCCCGACAAGCTTTGGTCGAGTTGGGACTGGGGAGGCGCAGGCTCCGGCTATCCCGACACCAGTGAAGCACTGCGTCGAACCATGAGCAAGAACAACTTCATGAAGGTGTTCATTGCGAACGGATACTACGATCTAGCTACACCTTACTTTGCGACCCGATATACGGTGAACCACATGTCGCTCGATCCATCTCTAATTGGAAACATCGAGAACGGCTATTACGAGTCCGGACACATGATGTACGTCCACGCCAAAGAGTTGGCCCAACTCAAAGCAGACGTCGAAAAGTTCTACGCTAAGTAACGAATCTAACGGGCTCCGTCTCTGACTGGTTTGCGATACAACACGAGCATCGCCTCGGTCACATGAGTCGGGGCCCATGTCTTGCCTCGCCTCTTGTTCAGGTACGGGTCAAGTCGATAGGCCACCGATATCGGTTGCCCGCCATCGAATTGACTGCCGGCATCCACGGTCCAGGGAAGGACGATCGTTCCCGGCCCCCAACCCGCGCGGTCGTATTTCCAGGTGCCGCCTTGTGGACGGCATGGGTTCAAGTAATTGTCAGTTTTCCAAAGGACGTTGTGCACCGATTTACCGTTGATGGTCAGAGTGCGGCCAAGAGGCATAAACTCGCCGGCATTGTTGGTATTCGGCTCCATTCCATGGCCAGTGACAGTTACAAGCACCTTTGCCCCTACCGTTGAGGCATCGGTCGAGACAACTCGAGGAACGTAGAAATCGTCAGCCGGTTTCTCAGGGTTTCCAATCTCCGGGGCACCCGACCATAGCTTGACGACCTTATAAGCCTCCCGGTCGATCTTGCCTTTGTAGAAGTCGAACCCGACGGAGACCACCCAACCTTCGCCATAAGTCCCGCATTCTTGGATCACCTTATGCGTCCCCATCAGGAGCGGTCTCAGATCGGTTACGTCTAACTTCCACTCCCAACCTTTACTATAAGGGGTGATATATCGGAGCAGTTCATAGCGCTGATGGTCGTCCCCTTCCACCCAGATGTGGGCGATTCGATCCCATGGATCGAATCTTGTCGCCGGCTTATCCAGCCTCAAAGTCATCACAATCCGACCATATTCCCTCGTGTCAGTCGGAAACCTGGTGTCGGCAGAATTCGTTCCGTGATCCTTGTCGTTCAGCACGCGGTCCAATGCAGTCACATGAAGGGGCGGCTCAGGAGCGGACAACTCCTCGGAGAGTTGAAACTTAGCCTGCTTGAGCGCGATCTCTCCCGCAGTTTCCCCGTTCCTTGCCCCGAATGCCGGCCGACCGGATTGAGGCAACATTCCAGGGACGAAAAACCGATCCCATACCGAACGATTGGAGATCTTGAGCGTTACTTCCGCGCCACCCGTCACGAATTCGACATGCAGTCTGTAGACATGAGGCTTCTCGTCGCGATATTCGACGGGCGTTACCACCTTTACGATTTCCCTTCCATTCCAGTGGAGCGATGCCTCGTGTTGTGGCCTCCCCTCAATGTTTCCGGATCCTCGGAACGGGTCTTTATTCACCGGGTCCGATGCCTGAAATCCCACGCTAAAAACGCCAGAAACGTCGGGCTCTTCCCACTTGGGAGTTTCAGGTGCAGGTCCATCGGATCCACCTACCCAAGCGAACCCAAATCCTTCGGCGCCTTGGCTAACGGTCGCGGTCCACTCGGCATCGAACACTCGATACAGCCCTCTCGAAGGGCTCGCAAAACCGACAGAAGTCCACGACTTCGACCAGGGCCCAATAAGCGATAGCTGTCCGTCCTCGATGTGAGGAAGGCCGTCTTTCCTTTGACCGTCTCCACCTTGCTGAGCCACGAACTTGGATGCTTCGGTAGGATGCCGAAAATCGTAGGCGGCTGTTACAGGCGAACGCGAAGCGAGCACGACGACAATAGCGGCGAATAGCGGCATCTTCGAGAAGGCTACTCGATTCGAACCGTCTATGGTCTCTTGTGCTTACGGCTTCGAGCTAGAAGCGAAAGAGCGTCCAAGTAGCCGCCAACTGAAGTCCATTAAAGTTGACTCCAGAAGGCTCGGTCAGAAATCGATATGCGGCGGAGAGTTGAACCGATCGATATCGGATGCCGACTTCGATTCCCGAGTCGCCGCCAAACCGTTTCGCACCGAAATGCCCGCCGGAAGGCAGATTGTAGGAGTAGTCCATATACGCTGGACCAACATAGGCGTCTGCATAGGTCGATAGGTGTTTTGCTAGCGGAAAACGGTATTCGAGTAGCACCAATGGTGAAACGACGACTAAGTCGTTCTGCGAATTCCCGACAGCGAGATAGTCGAGCGAATAGCTGAGGTGGAAACCCTTGTCGGAATGCTCTCTACGACCAAAGATTCCGATTCCAAACTCCGATGATGACTTACCAAGAATCGATTGCGCCGTCGAACCGGAAGGCAAGAACATCTGGTCGTTAAGGGTAATCGCAAGTACGATCGGAAGCCGATCCCGAAATGACCGAATTGGAACCAGAATTTGCATTCCCGACGCCAGGAGACGAACCTGTTCCGGAGTCAGATACAACTGGATCTCACGCTCCAATTCGCCGCGGAGTTCATCCACTTTTGCCTGTTTTCGAGATGATGTAAAGCTCGGATTGGAGCGGACCGTATCGATCTCTCCGAGTCGACCTTCGATGATTTTGTCGATGTCTGCGCACTGCGTTTGCGTCAGGTTCAAATGGTTGTTGAATCGCTCGATTCGGTCTCGCGAGGCTGCCGAAACTGTCCTTTGACTCGCTCCCAATTGCTGGTCTGCTGAGGCGTAAGCCCTATTCACGCCAAGGAGAAGTATAGAAATGCCTAGAAACAAAAACGTCTTCGAATGCACGTGGACCTCGCTGTTTATCCGCTGTTTCGAACTCAAGTCTCGAACAGAACCAGATCAATAAGGATACTCAGGCGAGTGCTCCGAGTCACATGTTCCAGCATCGATCACCCGACTTCAGCAGCTTTGATAGATATGGCAACTCGCTCGCGTTAATACGGTTGTTCCGGCTACTGCGCTGGACATCGTTGAAAGGAGAGAAACGATATGCTACGAGAACCCAATCAGATCGCCAAGTCGCCTCAAATTCGGTCAAGAATGCCGATCGCTGCACTTGCATGTGTGGCGAGTTTCGTTTTGCAGATCTCGTCTGCGGCGGGCCAAAGCCCAGCCATTCGATTCACTGCAACCGTCCCATCTCTGCCAAAGCAGATGCGATTGTACAAGTTGGCCCCAACTAGCGCCCCACTTGAATTCCTCAATGAGAAACTCAACCTTGCGAAGCTGCCTGCCCTCAAATTGGAGGAGAGAACGTTCATCGTTCGCGGTGGCTTGGGCCAGACAGAAACCGATCGCGTTCGAGCTTTTGCCGACAAAACAACGGGAGATACTCACTTCATTCCCAACCTTGCGGAGTTGATTCGCAACGGAAAGGCAACTCCTCTTACGGACGCACAAACGATCGGTCGAAGAGCGCTGACGGACGTGAGGTTCATTCCCAAGGACGTCACCGAGGTTCGACTTTCCGACGCGATTCCGGTCATGGGTGGCGCGACCGATCACGCGAACGCCAAAACCTCTAGCAGAGCGATCATGCGAACCGTGCCAAAGGTCGTCATGACGATCGTGCCGGCCGTCCGCTATGCCGGTGGTTATCGTGTATACGGCAGGGGCTCACATGCACTGGTTTCGCTTGCAAACGACGGTTCAACGGTTGGAGCATTGAGACGGTGGCGTACGGCGTCACTCGGCGATCAAATCACTCCCGTCATCAAAACCGAAGACGTCCAAGCCGAAATCGAACGCCAATTGAGACCTCATGTGTCCGAAAAGGGCAGCCAAGCCACCGTTGACACAATCACACTCGCCTACTACGACGGTAATGCAAACTACCTACAACCGGTCTATCGGTTCGAGGCGAGGATCATTTCGGACGGCAAAAAAACTTCCGGGATCAGGATCGCCGGCTTTGTACCGATCGGGAAGGTTCTCGAGCCAATCCCCGACTTGGCAGGTAAGCCAAGCGGCGAAATGCCCCAAAAGGCAGAAAGGGTCGCTCAGGGCGCCAAAAAGGTGGCCACGACGTCACTATGCGGACCAACGGGCCTGGCGGGAATCACGCTCGGCGAGTACGCGAACCAAGACTGGCCCAATAACGGCGCCTATGTCGACATGGGGAATTCGTTCCTTAGCGGGCTTAACTTCATGGACAGCCTGTTTCCAGGATTCAAGCCTCCAATCACTCGAACCCAGTGGTACGACGCCTATCCCTGGGAAGTCGTTGGGCCATCTTCGAAGTACTTCATGAATTCAGTGAATGTCGCGTATACCGAACCCCATGGCAACTGGTTGTACAACACCACGCTATCGAATAATGCCCAAGGCTGGTATGTGCCAAATATCGGAACCGGAGGTAACCCAGGATATGGCGCTGCCACAGGTGGCGTGCTGGCGACTTGGATCATCATGTCCTGCGAAGTCGTTCCATCGATGTACGATCGCCAGAACGAAGCGGGAGCCAGCGACAATCCCTATACGGCTTTCGATGCCTGGTGGCCCGTTTTCCAAGGCTTGCATAACGTCATAGGTTTCCGCACAGAGATGCTTTATCCAGACGACGATCTCCAGTTCGGTTTTGGATACGACGCATCGCTTGGCGGCGATCTAAACGCTGCATGGTTTCAGGAGGTCGCCGCAAACGACCCTAACGATGGGCCCTATAACGACGGGCACCTCATCGGCAATCCACTTGTCCACTACGACCGAGCATCGACGATGATCGATGCCCGCAATCTCGGGCAATCGATCTACAGTGTGGGACCACAAACCGCATCGACCACTTTGTGGAATTTCTGGATGGGTAACTGATCTAACCAGTCGCTCGACCAACCTTTAGCCCCGAGCCCCTCGCAACTTTGGCGAGGGCTCGGGGTTCTTTACTGTCACCGGACTCGACCAGACCCGATCGCGACCATGTAGCCATTGATCCTTTTCGATGTTGCATCTTCCTGCGTTGCACTATACAAAGTCATATTTATAGTGGCAATAGCCGCTATATAGTAGTATACAAAAGTCGTCGACCAGGGAGCCCAAAACCGCTGAGATCAATTAAGTTGATTTCTCGAAAAACCATTGCTATACCGGTATAGTCGGCTTATAATGGGTGAGATATACCGGCATAGTGGTCAACGGAGCCACTCTTCGGAGGATTTCCAGGAGCAATTTTGGACCCTCGGACCGGTAAGGATGCCAACGATGGGATCTCGGGAAATACTGCGAAATACACTGTACTTAAGAACCTCCCCTCAAGTCGCCAATCGGGAGGTTTGCAGGCCATGGCAGTAACGCTACGGGATGTTGCTGCACTTGCAAAGGTTTCTCCTGTCGTAGTGTCCCGAGTTCTACACAACAAGGCCCTCGCCATTAATGTCACAGAGGCAACGGCAGAGCGCGTTCGTGTTGCGGCGCTCGAACTCGGATATCGTCGGAATGTATCCGCGGTCAGCTTCAGGACCAAACAGACAATGACGATTGGGGTGCTTCACGGCGCCGGAATGGTCATGCCGAGGTTCGAAGGTGGTAGCAAATACTTCAGCGCCCTGATGGACGGATTTGTCGCAGGGGCATTCGCAAACGATTACTCCGTCACTCTTTGTCCTAAACTTCTCGGTCCGTCGCCGGACGACGCAATGAGCGATGGGAGGTTTGATGGGCTCGTTCTCTATAGCACCGACCTGACCGAGGAGAACCTGTGGTCGCTACAAAGGTGTTCGGTGCCTCTCGTCCTCGTTCACTCCAAGTCGAGCGAGTTTGGCGGAAAGGTCCCTTCCGTTGTATGCGATAACTTTCAGGGAATCGGACTTGCGATGGACCACCTGATCGATCTCGGCCATAGTCGCATCGCATTTGCACAAGATCCGTGGCTTCTTAGCACGGAGATTCGGGATCGCCGCGCGGCATACCTTTCGATCGCCGAGAAGTCTGGCCTCCCTGTTGGAATAGAGGACGTAATCACGATCGAGTCCGACGAAATGCTCGTGGACCTTGTAAAAGGCCCCTATACCGCGATCATTGCTTGGAATGAAACGCTTGCGGGCCGCATTTTAACAACTGCAGGAGAGGTCGGAATTGGAGTTCCGGGCGATTTATCGGTCGTCGGTTTCGACTCAACGTCCTATTGCGACGTGCTTCGTCCCGCATTAACGTCAGTTTCACAGCCGCTATTTCAAATCGGAGTTCGTGCGATCGAACTCCTCGTTGCATACATGCGTGGCGAGATCTCCGGTCTCGTCGAATTGACCTACCCGTGTGGCTTCGATGTTCGAGGCTCCACCATGTCCATTGCCGTACAGGTGAATAATGAATCGTAGCAAGGGATTTACCCTCATTGAACTTCTCGTCGTAATCGCGATCATTGCGATTTTGGCGGCGATCCTCTTCCCCGTTTTCGCGCAGGCTAAGCTCGCTGCAAAGAAGACCACCGACGTTTCCAATCAGAAGCAGATCGGTCTAGGCGCACTCATGTATGCCGGCGATAACGATGACTTCTTCCCGAGAAACGACTATCGCGTTCCGACTCGCCAGACCTGGGCGCCGATTACTTACGCAGAAGCGGAAGGCCCCTACATCAAGAACGGAATCGACAATGTCAGTTGGGTCATGCTCGATCCGACTCAGACTGGGCCCGTAGCAGATGCAGCAATCTGGGTAAGCCCAACCCAGCCTCTCAACACGAGATACGGATATGCGACCAATGGAGGGATTTTCCCATCGGCCCAATATTGGGATATAGACGGCGCCTCGAATCCATTCCAGGACCAGACCGGTGACGGACTTCCTACTGGCAAAGCGGCCGTTCCCTCGATGTCGCAAACGCAGTTGCCACATGCAGCGACCACGTTGATGCTCGTTACCGTCGGCATCGTGATGCCTTGGAACAGCGCCAACACGTATATGCAACCTGACGTTTACTGGTGGGCCGGCGCAGGAGCCAACATCAAGGGTGCGACGATTCCACCGGCATGGGATGGCGATTTTGCCTCAACTCCCGATTGGAGCGGATCGCTCACAGCGGTTGGACCCTATAGCTCGCTGCCTCGATTCCGATTCAGCGGCCCCTCGGCTAATGTGACCTATGCCGACGGACATGTTCATGGCAAACACAAGGGCACGATCAGTTGGTGCTCCGATATGTTTATATCCGGCGCCTATATGGATTCCTATGCCGGAGGATCTCCTTGGGACGATAGCTGGGCTTTCTCGGCTGGAAACGTTTGCGCGGGGTACTCCCAGTAATGAAAGGGCTGCTGCTGTTCGTCTTGGCGGCAGCCTGCATTGCGGGTTGCGACAAGGGTGAAACGATTCCGGCTCAAGTTCAACTCAATCCGGGAGGAACGCCTCGAACGGCTGAGGAACAGACGAGAATGGATGCCCATCGCTTAGGCGGTGAAAAAACCAACCAAGAGATGGCAGCTGCAGCCCAAGCTATGGCGGCAGCCAAATCCAGATCTGGAGGAAAGTGAAAAGGGTTTCGATCTTTATTTACTTCAGTTCATTGATGCTCGCAACCGGATGCAATTCGGTTGCGAGCGATCAGGACGATGTCGCCCCTAAAATGAAGGAAGTGACCTTCCAAGGCGAAGTCGACCCGAAGTTCGTTGGCAATTGGAAGACCGAGAAGGAAACTTCCGGACTCGACCTTCACAAGGACGGCACGGCTGTGATTGCGAGCGCTGTCCCATCCCCAAAGGGCATCGTCAAGAGCTCACTTAATGGAAGTTGGCGCGTGGCCAATGGTGAACTCTACATTCAGTACACCGATCGTCAGCATGTCGTCACCACGATCAAGTATCCGGCCAAGCTGTCTGGTCCCAAAATGACATTGGATCAGGGCAGTGGATCGCATATGATCTACTCTCGCAGATAGAGCGGAGCCTTTTCAGGTCGCTCTTGGATGTCGGACTCTCCCCACCGACTCAATTCTGCGCCACAGGAACGCCCCGACTTGGCGCCTTTTCGTTGCCTCAAATTGGAGTATTTGCGGGATGGAATCTCTTATCTGCCGACTGTGAGTCTAGCTATTGCAGATAACAACTTGTACATCATCACATTGTCCAAATCATACATACGATTTTGGGAATCTATGGTATACATGAATCCAAGTGTTGGCACATATGGCCCTTTTTGGTACAGTTGACGTCAAGGTTGAGAAATGCCTCTGACGCTAGTTAGTGCAAGGTCCACGGCGCCTCACGATTCGGTTTGTGCTCAGTTTGATTGCCATCTCCTGAAAATTGCCCAAAACCGCGACCGAATTGGGCCCCGAAACGTTGGTCGCGGAAGTTCAGGATCAATGGACCAAACTAAACCAAACTGCTGCTCCATTCACGATATTTATCCAAATACCATAGAGGGCTTGACACTGTCGGATTGTCTCAATGCAATTTGGCAGCCCAATCCCGATCGCATCGTCAAGAGCTTCTCGATTTCGCTCATTGCCAGCGGGCAGCGCTCGCCACAAGAGAAGCCACTTCAAAAGCGGTCATTCGCCGCAGGTTAGGTACATCCTCATGTTTCATAGAAGAAATAGTGCGTTCACCCTCATCGAACTGCTTGTCGTTATCGCAATCATCGCGATTCTCGCGGCAATTCTGTTCCCAGTCTTTGCTCAGGCGAAAGAGGCAGCCAAAAAGACTCAATGTCTCAGTAACAACAAACAGATTGGCTTGGCCATTCTTCAGTACGAGGCCGACTTCGACGACTTCGTTCCCGTCATCCACAACTGCGACACAGGCATCAGCGGAGGCGTCGTCCGCGGATTCTGCGGAAGCGGTGGCATTGCTGCCCAGTTGAACTGGAATATGGGAGTCAAACCCTATATCAAGACAAGTCTCGCTGGCGGCGGATCCATCTTCAAATGCCCAGAAGTAGATGGCGACTTCTACCACCAATACAGCACACCTCCATATCCAACGTGGGATCAGTGGAATTCCTATTTCACGCCATACGGCATGAACCTGAACTATCTGCAGCCGAACCCTGACTGCTCCTCCAACTTGCTCCCAGGCGCCGCTGCGGTTTGGGGACAACCCGTATCGGCGACACGGCCTGAATCGCCTGCACAGACTGTCCTTCTAACGGAAACGAAAGAGATCTTCATCGGCGACGGAAGCGGCGCGTTCTATCCGAGCTATATGGTTGATTCCCCGGCAGCATCGGGCCCGAACAGCCATGCTTGCTCCTATCTTGGCGGATGGGGATTTGACGATGCAGCCGAACCCGGCGCAAACGGCATCGGCGGCCCAATGTACATCCCGGAAACGGACACAGGCCAATACGATCCTCGACACACTCAGAGCGGAACCGTTACGTTCATGGATGGCCACTCTGCCGGCATGAAGCCTGGGCAGCTTGCCGCCGGAACGAACTGGCACTACGGAATCAGCATCGCGAACGTTCAGATCCTGGATCTCAGCAAGTATCTGTGGTCTCTCAACAAGAGCGGTACGGACCTCTAATGAAATGGGCATTAGCCTTGGCATTCATTGCTTCGGGCATTGCAGTGGTCGGTTGCTCGCACTCCGATTCGCTGGATAGCGCCGCTGCGCCGGTCACGTCGACCGACAAACAGCCGCCACCTGTTCCCGGAAAGCGCCCGAACCGCGCTCCACCGCTAGGCGGCCCGAACAAGGGTCGGGATATCTTCGGCGGATCTGCCGGCGGAGTCTGACCTCAAACATGCGCCCTTGGACTAACGCCCAAGGGCGCTTTCTTGGTAGAGTCTGTCCCAGACTTGCCGAACTCTCATCTCTTCGTCGGATCTGGCATCGCGGCCATCCTTTGCACTCTTGGAGTCCAGGAGGCGTCGCATTCCGACAAGGTCATCGACAGTTCGATGACTCGCCGCGAAGCCCTTGGAGACAACCACTTTCCCAAAGCATTCGTAGACCGGATGGAGTTGGTTACCGTGACCTATCGCGGTTTTGATAGCCGACGCCATCAAGGCCAAATCGTGGTAGATAAAGCGATAGCTAAGGAAGTCAGGCTGATATTCGATGAGATCGAAGCAACTGGCTACCCCATCAAGAAAGTAGTTCCGATCGTCCGCTACCGATGGGACGATCAAGCCTCAATCGACGATAACAACACGTCGGCCTTCAATTATCGGCATGTAATCGGGCCGGGACAGCGCACAGACAAACTCTCGAACCACTCCTACGGCCGTGCCATCGACCTCAACCCGTTCATCAATCCGTTCGTTGCCGCCGATGGGACAACCCCACGCCCCTACGATCCCTCGAAACCAGGAACCTTGACCCTGCAGTCTCCCGTTACCCAGATATTCCTAAAGCACCACTGGAAATGGGGTGGTCAGTGGCACGGAGGCAAAGACTATCAGCATTTCGAGAAACTCGAAGGTGTCGCTAAATAGTCTTGTGAAGGCACTGATTCTGAAGCATCAGTTTGTAGCTTGTCCACAAGTCAAATATGCAACGAGGGTTCTTCTCATGGGTATGATCGCCGAATGCCTTTGAGAGTGATCGGTGCAGGGTTGGGCCGGACGGCAACTCATTCGTTGAAACTAGCTTTGGAGCGCCTTACCGGAGAGCCGTGCTATCACATGGTGGAGGTATTCGAGCACATGGACCACTGCCCTGTGTGGACGGCTGCTGCAAAAGGAACGATGCCCGATTGGAACGAGTTCCTTACCGGCTACGGTAGCGCAGTGGACTGGCCGTCGGCAGCATTCTGGAAGGAGATGAGCGATGCGCTGCCCGACGCCATTGTCATTCTTTCTGTTCGAGACACTCAAGAGTGGTGGGATAGCGCTCACTCAACGATCTTCCAGGCGATTGGGCGCATGCCCGATCCGAACTGGCAAGCGATGATTCAGGCGATCTTTGCAACGCGAACCCATATCGATATGCTTGACGAGGAACAGGCAAAGGCTGCATTCGACGAGCACAACGAGTCCGTGAAAGCCTACGTTGCCCCCGAACGCCTCGTCATATGGAACGCTAAGGACGGCTGGGCTCCACTTTGCAATGCGTTAGGGGTGCCCATCCCTGACGAGCCATTTCCAAAAACGAATACTCGAGCCGAGTTCATTCAAAGAATCCGCGACCGTGCCACCCAATAGCACGGCCGGTTGCGGAAACCTAGACCGCGCGTTGACGCCCGGAGTGGTAAGTTCGTCGACGATAGATCCTGCGGCCCACCTCGTATAGGCACCAGAACAACCAACCTGCATTCATTGCCGCCGCCGCGATTGCACATGAGCTGAACGTGACAGTTGAAATCCAGGGCAGTGTCAGGCCCACTTGGGCAAGCATGGGCTTGTTCCTAATGTCGTTCAGGTGCGCGATGCTAAGAGAGAGATAGGATATCGAATCCGGAGTTGACTCAAGAATCTGATCGGCAGACGCACCGACCGAGTGACTTGGATCGGCATTCCACTGGCTGACGGCCTCGCTCCAGGTTCCAACCATTAAGCTCGGATTCATTTTCTTGGGCGAAACTCCCAAGCCGACTTCGCGAATCCCCTCTGGGAGCAAATATCTGCTACCTGCCATGAATTTGTTCGGAACGACGTGCCTTACGTTTGTCTTCTGGAAGAGCAGCTTGCCAGCTGAAACTGTATCGGAGATACCTCTTTGAGAGACAATTGCTTTGTTCCAGTCTTCCACTTGAGAAACGACATTCGAACGCCCTACAAACTCGACGTATGTCATATCACGTCTCGACGTGTGGGATACCGGATAAGCCGTTGCCGAAAGCCACACCGTTTGTACGATGGTCAGTGCGATAGCGAGGACCCCAAATTCGACGATCATCGGCCTTCTGCCACGAATTCCAAACATGAAAAGTGCCACACCGGCGCCTACGAGCAGGAAAGACACAAAACTGTGGCCGCCATGTAGTTCGAAATAGAGATATGGAATACGGATCGAGATCATCGTCAGCGGAACGATGGCAAGGGGCCAGAGGCTTCGCTTCGGTTTTTGTGTGTTCGCATATTCGCGAGCAAGGTTCTTCGCCAGAAGTTTTGCGTCCCCAAACTGTTCCAGCACTCGCTCCGCCTCAAGCGTCGTTTTTGGCGCTGCAACTTCCATCGCCTCGATCAGATGCATTTTCGATTCGGACAGAACGGCCAAGATCCGTTCGTTGCTGAGCCCGAATACGGTGAGTTCCTTCTTCAGCGAAGCGAGATAGAAGACGATCGCGTCCCCGCCGAAATCGTCATGCATTGCCGACACCCCCGAGGACGGATGAGAAGTTAGATACATACTTCTGCCATTCCTTCTGGTGAGACTCTAGGCGAGTAATGCCCGATTGGGTTAACGCATAGACCTTTCGCGCTGGCTTGCCGAGTTGTGGTTGCCACTCGGCAACGACGAGTTCTTCCAGTTCAAGCCGGTGCAGCGTCGGGTAGATCTGGTTATCCCCAACCTTCAAAGCGCCTTCGCTCTTCGCCCGTATCGCCACTGCGATCCTATATCCATGTAGCGGGCCCTCTCGAAGTGCGCCAAGGACCAACGCCTCAAGTTCGCTTTTATATCCCATGCATTGAGTATATATCATTTTTTGAGTTATATTCGATTTTATAAATTGCGAACTCGGAGCGCAGGTGAAAGCCTGCACAAGGGTCGCGTGCGCAAGCTCGCCTGCCTCATTCGGTTTTTGTGCGGCAGGCTGGGGCTCCGCCTGTACGTTTTGGCGATTAATAGCATCCCGGCCAGGCTTTCGCCTGCGGACCTTGGGCGAGCTTGCGCACGCGCTCCAAAAGAGGGAGTTCGCCTGCCTCATTCGGTTTTTGTGCGGCAGGGTGGGACTCCGACTGTACGTGAAGGTGGCTAAAAGCATCCGGGCCAGGCTTTCGCCTGCGGACCTTGTGCGAGCTGGCGCACGCGCTCCATAAGCGGGAGCTGGTATGCCTTATTCGGTGTTGTGCGGCAGGGTGGGACTCCGACTGTACGTGAAGGTGGCTAATAGCATTCGGGCCAGGCTTTCGCCTGCGGACCTTGGGCGAGCTTGCGCACGCGCTCCATAAGCGGGAGCTCGCATGGCCTTATTCGGTTTTTGTGGGGCAGGGTGGGACTCCGCCTGTACGTGAAAGCGGCTAATAGCATCCGGGCCAGGCTTTCGCCTGCGGACCTTGGGCGAGCTTGCGCACGCGCTCCATCAGCGGGAGCTGGAATGCCTCATTCGGTGTTTGTGTTACAGGCTGGGGCTCCATCTGTACGTGAAGGCGCCTAATAGCTTCCGGGCCAGGCTTTCGCCTGCGGACCTTGTGCGAGCTTGCGCACGCGCTCCACGTGCCGTTAGCGCTTATTCTTGAGGATCTTGCTGAGCCAGGATGGCGGGCCGGAGGTAGTTTTCGATTTCGTTACCGGACAGCCCCAACCGTCGTAGTAACCGCCAAACTCTATGGCTTTGTCTTCCAACTCGATCGTAATCCCGTCGATCGTCTCCTCATCGACGGGATGGCAACGAGTAAACGCTGCGCCCCACGGCTTGCTTGAAGTCAGGTCGTCGGCATCCGATGCCTCAGCTTCAAATCCTTGCGAGGTCGCCCAATCGCAGAAATGGGAGCGCTCAGTCTGGTTCGAGAAGTAGGCAAAATGATCGACGTCGCGTGGTTCGGATGGAGAATCACCATGCCCCCTAAGCGCGGTCAGCACCTTTCGGTTTTCGATCATTCTCTTGTCGATTCTGGTTGGGCACAAGACGTCGAAGTACTGACGCCATTCTGGATCGGGTTGTGCTCCTGCGTCGTACCGGTATGAGGAGAAATCTCTCATTGAAACCGAAACCGCGTCGGCGAACCAGTCCGCTGAGGAGACGTAAAAGTAAAACTCACGAACCCCTGCGCTTCCGATAATCCCGGCCAGCTTCGAGCCGGATAAAGAAAGACTGTCAACGAGCTTGTCCTCGATTTTGCGAAGGGCCGGCGCCTCGGTCGACGACGGCAAGCCATCTTCTCTGGGGGAGTTCATCTCGACGAACACCCATCCGACGACGGGCAAATTCGCACAAGGGGCGATGCTCTGTAGTGCTGAATCGACACAGATCGAGGCTAACTCATCGTTAACTCGAGACACATAGACTTCCCAAGCCTCTGCCATCTCTTCATCTTATGCTAAGTCGAGTGAAAGACAAATGAAAACTCCCCTCCCGAACATGCAAGGGAGGGGAGTTTTCGACCTACTGGGCTCCCGAGCCTGTAGGTGCGGTACCGCCGGCCGGAGGAGCACCAGCAGGAGGACCGCCCGAGACGGGACCCGATGCAGGTCCTCCCGGCTGACCAGGTCCTCGCCATTGAGCCGGCGGGGCGGTCTTTTTGA